>Ga0157362_1001048_pt1 | contig 11023 bp, 3 predicted proteins | sample AttlaeALBM3_FD_111480 | JGI IMG/M metagenome (GOLD analysis project Ga0157362, IMG submission 111480) | Fungus gardens microbial communities from leaf cutter ant in Ribeirão Preto, State of São Paulo, Brazil - Atta laevigata ALBM3 | ecosystem: Host-associated > Fungi > Mycelium > Unclassified ... | reverse complement strand
CAATTTTTCTCACAAATAAAAGCTTTAAAGAATCTTGGCTATAGTCATATTGATTATAAGTAATCTTGATTTGTATGAGAGATTCATCGATTAAACTTACTCTGTCTTTCTCAAATTCTTATTCCAATATTTGTCAAATTTTGGCACAATCTCCGTAGCCATGTCTTCTGGATTCATAGACCATAAATCGGATGTCTCGAGCGGTTTTCGGAAACCTTTCCATGCTAACGAATCAAACCATGCGAAAATAATTCTCGAAGGAAAAGAAGAACTTTGCTCTGGACATGGCGATTCAACCTACAAGTAAACATATTTCAAAATTATTTATCAAATTATTCATCAATTCTAAATTTTACAGTTGATGAATTGATAAAGTTTTATGTGTTTCTGTATCTTGTACATTATACGACTAATAGCAGAAATATTACCGTAGGATATTCAGAAAATTTAGGCTCTGCATCGACCAGAAAATTAAGTACAAATAATATCACTACTATTGGATAGTAGATCATGTAAGACACCAGTGAGTATGTCGGCTCTGCCTAAAAATAAGTTATTTCTTCATGAATTGCATTATATTATGTAACACACAATCAGTATCTTTTTTGTAAAATATCATAACAGACTGATAACACGAGATAATATGTGTGATAAGAAATTGTAAAAATCCGATGCAGGAAGTAGTTATTTACAAATGTATTTTGCTAATGTAAATTGCTTTCTTTTACCAAGACGATAAAAATTTAACATACCCCTTTAATAAATTTGTTTACAAAGTTTCTATATTGGACGCATCCACATATCGCAAGGAAAAACCAAAACAGGAATAAAAGACCTGACGTCCGCATTCCATGTTTTCTATTATATTGCATCAAAGTCGATGCTAATGTCTGAAATAATTAGCAAACTTAGTTAAATGTTATATAGAAAATTTACATGACTAGTGTATGTGAATATGATTACTTTTTTCCCATTATAATGAAATCTTCATTCTCACTTTTATTTTATAAAAAAAAAAGCAAACTCAAATAATGAGAATATTATTAAAAAATGCAAATTAATGCAAAAATAATTTTAAAATCTATTTAAAAATCTATTAATATAAAAAATAATTTGTACTTACAAAGCTAACAATTTTTACTATAGGTGTGTAATAATCAACACTGTAGACCATACGAAAAGTACTTTCATGTATCGCCATTCCTAAGTCAACTATGGAAAGTAAAATTAATCCTACTGTAAGTACTTGCTTAGAAATAAATAACCACGTGTACGGGACGTTTCTTCTTTTGCTATTTAATAGGTAATATGCTTCCATCGCTGAGAACGTCCATAAAAATATACATGGTACCCATACTAATATCGTCTTTTGGAAGCATTCTGTTAGATCTGGGTCGTTCGTGTACCATGTTAGATTAGCATCCTAAAACAGAAATTTCAACCGAAATGTTAATCTTTATCGCAACATTTTAACTTTTTCTTTTGCTCTCTATTATGCGATGTCATAAAGCTTACAAACTTAATTTTAACAACAGATTTAACAACAATAGAGTCGATTTGTATCATTGTAGCAGAAATATTAATATATCAATTTTTTTCATTATAAACATTTAAAAAAAGAAAAGATTTTTAATTTCAATAAAATAAATAGCTAATAATAAATCTATTTTTCAATTAACTTTTAGAAAAATTCAATAAAATTTTAATTTGTGACTAAGAAATATGTTTTGAAAATTAGAAAGTTTGTAAATTATGAGGCTACTTTATTATTATGTAAAAATCGATATCAAACAGAATTAATCATCAAAGCCATAAGTGTATCACACAGAGCAATTTAATAAGAATAAGTGCATTAAGTATTCAATGCACGTGCATGTAACCTGATTCATCATTCTTTATGAACAATATGAAAACATGAGTGCATCAAGTCGGACTTGAAATAAGTTAATTAATTTAATTAGTTTAATTTTTTAATTTAAATCCAACAGAATTCTTTGAAATACAATAAATTAAAATGTTTCAAAGCTTTTTAAAGTTCAAGGCGACTAAACTTCGAATTACCTTAATCGACAATTAATTCTATCAATAGAATATAAAACATTTTTATTATTTTACATAATTCATTAATGATTTTTTCGTATGTTAAACAATAAAATATTAATTCGTTCGTGTCAACAAAATAACACAGATATTATTGTTACAGATTATTATGGGTATTACTTGTTATAACCCAGATAATATGCATGTTGCATAGATATTTAATAAACATCTTTTAAATATCTTTTAGATATCTTATGCAACATAAATGTTATCTGGGAAGTTAATCATCGATTGAGATAATCGGAGTTCGATCGATCATCCTTAAAGCAATATCGCATTTACGTCACCGATATCGACATAAGTTTACGATACAAAAATAACAAGACAAAGACGTGAAGAATCAGAGTTCTAATAAGGAAATTCGAAGAGTCTTTCTCTTTTTATAAGCTCGATTTTTATAAGCTCGTAATACATTGAACTCTAGATCAAAATAAATGATACCTTTATATATATTTTATATACACTTTTATATACATAGATATTTTTTATATACACTTTTATATGCACTTTTAGGGGATGAAACATCCCTTTAAAAAAAATCAATTTTGTTCTTTATAGAAGCGAATATCGAAATAGAAAAAAAAATAGAAAAAAAAATGTTAGAAATAAAAATCGAATGATTTTAAAATACTCAATAATTGTAATTTAAAAAATTTTTATTTCTTATAAAATAAAATTTTTTAATTTCTAATTCGTCAATCGAGATCTATGCATGATAATTATTTCGATAACTGAAATTGGAACACGCCTTCGAAATGTCCTGTAAACAGTGTAGACGAATGAAAAAAAAAGGGGAAAGCCCGATGATATAAGTCGCTCCATTCGACGCATCGTCGTTCAGGAAATTAAACTATTACATAACAGTGATGTGCGGCAGGCGAGACAAGCAAGACAATGAATTCGCTATTCAATTATTCCAACGATCTTTTCCTCTTTCTATTTTCCTCTCGCGTTTGTTCCGCAGTTATCTTCTCGAAATATTTTATTCTCAATAAGGCATATTATGAAATTATTTGAAATGAATTCTGATCAAAATTATTCAATTACCTACATTTTTATGGTGTTTTCTTGGAAAAACAAAATAATTCCAATTTCAGTTTCATAATAGTCTATTCAATTAAGCGTGATCGATCATTTTCGACACATCTTTCGTTTTATTGTAGTCCGAGAGATTACTAATATTTGTTATTTCACACATTCATTTTTTCCACAAACTTTTTATGCTCGTTTCTATTAATATAATTTTGGTCTCAATTCAATTAACTCTTCATCTTTTTGATATATAAATAGATTTAAAAATAAATAAATAATTTAAAAATTATGTAAGTCAAATTAATCCTTGAAGAAAAATAAAAAATCTGCAAAAATCTTTTTTCACTGAACAAATTTTACATATAAGCTGCTTCCCTTTTGAGAGACACGGTCGTTTTTATTTTTGAATGTTACTCTTTAAATTAATTTAAATAAAATCTCACTTCAAAGAATGAAAATTGAGTCAGTCATAAGAAAAAGTGGCTCAATTTTCAATCTTTAAATATGATTAAACTCATTATATTCAGATTAATTATCAAATTTAATTATTAGAATTAGATAATCGATTTCAGTTAAATCCATTATGTTTGATTTTTATTTGTTACCAAAGTCTTCGGAATTTTCTGCGACAATTTTTCAACTGATCAACTGTTAACTTCAAAACTCATTGATACACACATTCGTGGCTTTGTCTAGTATTCTTATCAGTGCAAAGATTAGTTCTCGGTATTACTGTATTTCATGTATTCTCCGAATAAAATTCAATAGAACACATCTCCCTATTCTCTCATACATTCCGACTTCTCTTGCACATTCGTTAGAATTTCGACATAATTATCCATAGATACTTTCCGGTACTTCAGCAATTGTCAAAACAGATTTACTCTAAAAATTTTAGAGCGTATAAAAACAGGATAGAACGTTTGTGTCGACTGATCATTTTTATTAAAGTAGATTAATTTTAATTTCGGTTTAACTTATTCTTCATCTTTTTCCAGTTCTAAGATTTAGAAAAAGATGAAGTTAGCTGAATGGATATTAAATGAACCGAGTTTGTAATTAAATTAAAGTCGAAAATTATTGACTTTTGTCAACAATTGAAGATTCTCAAATTACATTAGTCATGAAAGATATAATATTGTTTCAAGTGTTCTACACTCGCGTTCATCATCGCAGATTGTGCGAGCGCGATAATTATTAAGTTGTTTGTCGCATGCGTCCGATGCGCGTGTTTGCCTTTAATCTCACACACGCGGGAACCTAATTGATAACGAGTGCGATTGCGAATGTCAAGTAATTTGCATAATTTACGGATGCGGCGCCCAGATTTACGCTCCGACCTCGCGCGAGCGCGACTTATTTCCGGAATTTCGATTTCGCTAAAATCGCGCAATCGAAGGTAATGACATTGCTTCATCACGTCGGCTCTATAATCGGAAGGCGTGTAACGTGCGTACACGTGCACACAGGCGCGTGCGTGTGTTGCACGCAAGAAGGCACGAGGCGGTGAAGTGAGACGATTAAAGCGACAGTGATTTTTTCTCCCAGGAATGAAAACACTGTTCACCTTGTTTGTATTTTTTGCACTCGGCACCTTCGCTTTCTCTTTTTTCAACGCCTATCAAATATATATTTATCTTATTTCGAGTGCAAACATTTTGGGGGATTTCGAGTAACGCGGACCTACTATTTCGCGTGAACGTGAACGCGAATTAGTTTAGAGGGTCAATCGTGCAATTTTTTCCCTAGGAAGCCATAAAAAGTGAAAATCTTTTGCACGTATGCGTGTATTTGTACGAATAAGAATACAAATGCCTTGCCATACTTTTTCATGCCTTCTCATGCCTTCTTGCTCCTTCTATGCCTCCTCCGAAACTTGCAACTTTGAGTGGCAAGGTTTTATACTCCTCCACTGTACTTGCATACATATGTAAAAAATTTCACTTTTTACGTTTCCACTCTAGAGAAAAAATTACGTGATCGATACTCCGTTCGTATTGCTTGCACTTTTTGTATTCAGACTCCTCGCTTTCTCTCTCTTCCACGTGTAAAATTTTCGAGGATTTCAAGCGACGCGAACAGACCTATGAAGAAAAAGATTAGAGAGTCAGTTGAAGGATTACACGATCGCGCGAAAAACGTCACGTTTCTTAAAGAAAATCGTCGCTCAAGAAGGTCAAACGATTCCATCCTTACAAGACTGAGAACGGAATCTTAAGATGATGGACCGATCAACGAGTTGTTCTTCGTTAGTCTCGAGATATAAGTATTTCCTGAATTCCTAACGCGAAGGAATCCGAGGAATCGGGAAACTCGAAGAGAGGAAAAGGACGAGAAAGAATCAAGAGCTCTCAAAGAGTTGAAGCTCTCCTTGCCCTTCCGACTCACCCAGAACTTGGTACCGCAGAACTGGTCCATTCCGATTGTTTGATTCTGATCCATACTGACACATTTAAGATCCACCGGTGAGCAGGCTCTCGTGCGAAATTGAATCGTTCACAGCACTACCGCACTTAACTGTCCTGACTGCAACAACCGCGCACAAGCCACCGAGAGATCGGCGAGGAGTGCGACCAATCTTTCTCGCTCCAGGAATCGCACTGTCCCCGATTGTCCCTCCACCCTGCGACACGTACGACGGCGAGAACAGGCGAGATCGAGACAGGCAGGCACGGGGAAATACACGAGGGCGATAGAGAGGAAGCCCACCATACAGCACACGCGGCACCCACAGCCGCTAACGAGCGAGTTATTCCAGTCGTGCCGTCGCCGTCACTGGCCGTCAGTATTCTGCGACCAATCACCGCGCATGTCGCGAATCGCGCGGGAAAATTGACACCGCGTCTCGCGACTACATTCACGTTGATCCGCGAAATCCGTCTGCGTTGCGGATCGGCCCCATTATTTCGATAGTCAGAATTTTTCTGCGAGACTTCTCGCGTAATGAAAATTACGGTCCACGTTTTTGACTCTCTCATCGGAGTTTTGAATAAATGAGAGGTAATTTGAATCAATGAGAGGTAATTTCAATTTCGAATTATATTCCTAATAAGACACTTTATCCGGGATACATCCTGGGAATATTCTTAGGATGTTCAAAGAATATACGGATGTCCTTTGAACGTCTTCAGAACGTCCCCTGAAGGGGATGTCTATGCTGTTAGAGAGAGATGGCTTGGTCTGATAAGAAAAAAGAATTTTATGTAATTCGTTGTCCGTGATTTAATCTTTTTTTTTTCAGTACATTAAACAATGTACATTAAACAATGGTTGATAAATTGATCAAATGATGTTAATAAATCTATATAATAGCAGAGTAGATATTGTATAATTATTAAAATGTAAAATTGTATAATTATTAAATTATTAAAATCGGAATTTGACTCAGCAAAGAATGGATTGAGATGAATTGAAATGGATTCAGATTTTCAGAAATATTGATTCATGAATGTTAAATCCCTGAATGTTTTTCAATTCTGAAAGCATTTTTATTCATTTATAGGAATTACATGGAGCATATCTCTATGCATTTCAATCTAAAAATAGTATTAACTTTTTCTGTGTGCATTGTGAATACTGTTCAAAATTTTGAATAGGAAATGCAGTTTTTCAATCCAATTGCATCCAATTGAATCCAATTAAATAAAAAAAGTATTCGCTATTTAAAATACGCATTCGAAAGAAAAAAATTTCAATCCATTCTCGTTTGTTTAGAGATTAGAGTTACCCTCTCTCTTAGATAAAATCCTCCATTCGATATCAATCTTTATAGCGGGGCAACGTATCAAACTCATTTGATACAGGATTTGTTTCGAACAAAGTTAGGGGCTCCGCATAAAAGGAACAGGGAACAGAGAACGATCAGCAAATGAGAATGGATTTAAATCGATTGAAATTTTTTTCTATCCGAATGCGTATTTTAAATAACGAATACTTTCTTTTTATTCAATTGGATGCAATTGGATTCAATTAGATTCAATTAGATTGAAAAAATTGCATTTCCTATTCAAAATTTTGAATTGAATAATATTCACAATTATGTTTGTGTGCACAGAAAAAACTAATATTATTTTTAGATTGAAAAGCATACAGATATGCTCCATGCAATTCCTATAAATGAATAAAAATGCATTCAGAATTGAAAAGCATTCATTTTAACATCCGTGATTCAATATTTCTGAAAATTTGAATCCATTTCAATTCATTCTTGTTTGCTGGGACCCACAGTTGAATGGAGATTGAACTCGGCGAACTTTATCACAAGAAACACGATAGTGTTTATTTTGCAGAGTTGTGCAAAACGATAAGCGTAACATTACACGTAATGATGTAATAATGACGTTGCCACATGAATGGCACATAAACATCATCAGATTGATATTTATCAAACAAATTTGTCTAATTTTAGCATCAATATAAAGTTGACGATTGTATTGCTTTCTAAAATTTAGAATAAATCTCCAATTTAATTGCTATTGCTTCAGACTGAGAATTATAATAAAAATATATACTCTGGAAGAGAAATCAATTAATACTACAAATTATTTATCTTTAATATATTATTAAAAACATTGAACAATTAATTTTAATATACAGAGTATTGGAAATAATTAATCACCACTTTCCAATATTAAATTTTTGTAGATGGCCTATATATTTAATTATTATAATTGTAGATTTATAATTCTTTCTCAAGTTCATTGTCTCTATAATGATAATAATTTTTTTATTATATTTTGAATTATTATATATAATTATATATTTTGGATATTTCCAAAAAAATTTGTCTCTCGTTAAACAAATGCACGCAATATTTCTCGATTTTGCTCCGCAAAGTCTAAAATCTGAAATTCTTTGAAAAAAAAAGTTTAAAGAATGTCCGCGAGAATTTTGTCTTGTTTATACGATCGTGTAATAGCTCGATCAGACGAGTTAATTGATATCTTTTCTTTGCCCCTTCTACTTTCGAGTAGCGCAGACATTTGAAATTCACAACTCTCGTTGTGCAATATTTTATTTTTATACGAATCTTGCGGTAACAGAATGACTATCGGAAAGCACATTTATATAACCCATCGCGAATAAGAACCTTGAAGAATTATCCAGCCGCATATCTCGATTGTGTATAAACACGTACACAATACGATCTTAGAGATCTTTGTGTGCTATTAAGTACAAATTACTTGACACATACACGCGCGAAACATTTCTTTTCCACATGCGTGCCACCATAACGTCGTCATCATGTTCCGCCGTTTCTTACTTGTAAGAAACTTTAATGTCAATTGCAAAATACCCCCTAATAACATAATTTATTTTCAAATAAATTATTATTACTTAGCAATATTAGTCTAATACATCTCCAATGTATAAACAATGTCTCGTCAATGAATTGCGCTGATTATCGCTTTTGACAAAAATGAAAATAATCATCAAAATTATAAGAATTGGGATCTCGTATAATTTTTCTAAATAGCACAAAAAATCCGAAAGTCCGAAAAAAATTTTTTTCTTTTATTTCCCATTTAGGAAATGAATTCCTATTTCGTTCCATTTTTGTTCTGAAAATATTTTCTGAGAGTTTCAATTAAAAGATTTTACTATGTCATAAGCTCTTTTTTAGATTCTTTTCTAATCTTTTTCTATTTCTTAATTTTATATAAAAATAAATCATATTTTCATTTTTATGGAAATTATATTTTTATTAAAAGTAATATTGAGTTGTCCGGAAAGTTCGTGCCGATTTTGAAGAAAAATTGAAACGCAGAAGATTTAAATTTTTAATTTCATTTATTAAATTTATTAAATTTAAATCTTTTGCGGCACGAACTTTCCGGACAACCCAATATATATAGTGAGTGCAAAATGTATTCGTACAGAGAAAATATTTTTTAAAAGAACTTTATTTTTAAAAAGTAGATATTATGGAGCGAGAAATGAGTCGATGTTGAATCAACATTGATATGATGATTTCAATACCAATTTGATGTCGATTCGATATTTAATTGACGATCATTTCTTGCTGTGTAATGAACAATTTATTCATAAAAAATAAAATTGACTGTGTGTTTCTTAAAATTATATACCAAAAAAAGATATGTATTAATTATAGAAAATACTATCTACTTTTACTCTCACATAATAAATTTTACATAATATAAATATATTATTTGTATATCTTTTCGAATTTTTTTTGAGTTCGTGTCTACAAATTATATTAATTCATAAAATAATTTAAAAACATAAATATTTTTCGCGTTTAAATGGATTATAGTAGTACCATCTGGATGCAGAAATCAAATTTTTATGTTCTGTGCTATATGCGAAAAACAAAGAGAAAGAAAGAATGTTAATCACAACATATATCAGGATCATTATCATCTGAATTCAGCGAAATTATATTATCGTTCCGTGACAAGTCGAAAATAATCCGCTGACATAGCACAGGCGGATGTAAACATATGAAATTAAATAGGAATCCATGTCCAACAATACAATACGGGGTACTAAACAGCTGACATGTTGCTGACTTGTGTTGTCATCTTTAATTTCTTTATGATAAGGATGATAACTTTATCGCTTGGAAAAATGTGCCGCATCATTTAACGTGGAAATCGACGAATAAAAAAAATTTGTTGTTAACTGTTGTTGTGAATTGAAAATTTTAGAATATTGAAAATCGATGTCAAACGATGTCGGCGAAACTGAAGCGGGGTGTCTTTTCTAATTAACCCAATTGGTGATTAATTCAATCGGCATTATTGTCTTCCGCAAATTTTCTAAAATTAGATAATTCACTGATCTTAATCTAATCTCCCATTTCATCTATTGGCTCATCTCATTTAATTTTATTGATAAATCATCCATATAACAAGATAGTACTTGATGTATATTTTATCATCGATTAAGTTAATTGGTGATTAATAAGATCTCTGCAAAATTATTTGCAAAATTTCTGGCCACAATTTATCGTTCCCAATCTAATTTTTTTTTCTATTACTAAATCAGAAATTAATAATTCTATCCGTACATTAACAATATAAAATTACATAAATATATTTGATAATAAATTATTATTGATTAAATTAAAACAAGCGAAATTAATTCACTATCACTAAAATTACTCGCAATAAAAGTTCTGTGTAATACTCATTGTTTCCAGTCTAATATTTCTTTCTATGTAAAATAGAGACTAAAGATTAATAACTTTGAGCAATAAATAATTTAACTCTCCCCGTTAATATTACAAATGTTATTTATTGATCTTTTTTTCTTTTTAATGACACCTGATCTCCTTCATTGATTAGTTTCGTCAGAAACTTCAAAACATTTTTCTATGCATTTCGCGGCTTCTTTACAATTTGTTGATAAAACATAAATGCTTATATCGTTAAATCGGCAATTAACTTGTCAACAGAGATAAGAGTGACGGCTCACATCGGATAATTCGTCTATTTTTGTTACACTGCAAGGCAGATTAGCGCGAAATTACAATGTGAGCCAACTGACAATGAATTTCACAATGGATTTGAGCGTTCCTACAAAAGCATATCAGTTAAGTGGACAATATAATGCATCGCCTTTAGACAAGAAATAAACGCTGAATCACGTTATTAAATCCTCTCTTCCCGCTATCAATTTACTAAAGGTTTTAGTATAAGAATATAAATACGATTGAATGGAAATAATTTTGAATTCAGGAAATTTTCATTAAGAAACACGATAATGTTCTCGGCTTTTCGCGCCGAGAACAATTGTAACAATAATTCGTAATATTGCGTAAGAGAAATATCTGTATAATGCTGATATTCCTCTTAATATAAAATTGTAAAATATTATATAAGCAAAACGAAACATAATTATTTTCTTACGAATGTGTATATAATTCATT
>Ga0157362_1001046_pt1 | contig 11025 bp, 9 predicted proteins | sample AttlaeALBM3_FD_111480 | JGI IMG/M metagenome (GOLD analysis project Ga0157362, IMG submission 111480) | Fungus gardens microbial communities from leaf cutter ant in Ribeirão Preto, State of São Paulo, Brazil - Atta laevigata ALBM3 | ecosystem: Host-associated > Fungi > Mycelium > Unclassified ... | reverse complement strand
GCCCTGACCCAGAATAACGAGGTGAGGTGGCATGAAAGCTCCCATTCGCGCTTGACCGCTGGCGCGATGCCGCGCCAATTCACAAGGTATGAAACATGCTTTTGGTGCCTTGGCGATAGGGAGTAGCCTTTGGGCAGGGGGGGCGCTGGCCTATTCCCCGCCGCAAACCCTTGCGCATTGCCTGGCACCGTTACCCGATTCCCCTGATCTGGTGCAGGAAACGGCGCAGGATTGGCTGCATCATGGCGGGGGGCGCAGCGCGCATGAATGTCTGGCGCAGGCTGATCTGGCACTTGGCGCCTATCGGGATGCTGCGACGGAGTTCGAGGGGCTTGCAGCGCCGGAGGCCCCCGCCGCCATTCAGGGTGGAAAAGGCCAGCAAGGGCATGGTGCATCGGTGCCGGCAGGGCCTGCCTTGCCTTCGCATGCCGCTACCGCGCAGGACGGGCATGGTGGGGACACCGGTGAGCGTGCCGTTTTTGCCGAGCAGGCGGCCGCAGCCTGGTTGCTGGCAGGGGACGGAAAAGCAGCGGAACGTGCGGCGCGGCAGGCATTGTCGCATGATTCCGGGCCGCTTGGGTGCAGGGTGCTTCTGGCCCGCAGCCTGTCGATGCAGGGGCAATTTGCGGCAACGGTCGCCGCTCTCGGCGCTCTGCCGGGTGACGGTCCGGCTTTGCCACCAACGGCACCGGCGGTGGCAAAGCCTGACGCTGTGCCAGACCCCTATCTGGTCGGTGCTTTCGTGGTCCGCGCTACCGCCTATCGCTATCTTGGGCAGAGCGCGAAAGCGATGGCAGATGCCAATAGGGCGCTGGCCCTGTCGCCCGATGATGTCGAGGCCCTGCTGGAGCGCGGGATCCTGAATGTGCGCCTGCGGCAATACGGGCAGGCGCGTCAGGACTGGGATCGTGTGATTACCCTCGCCCCGGACGGCCACGAAGCCTATCTGGCGAGACAGGACGAGGCCGTTCTCGACGCCGACCCCGATCAGGACTGAACTGGCGTCAGCCTCGATGGTCGGATTTTGCCCCGGTCAGGAAGCCGGTCTGCTTTCAACCATCGCTGTGACGTCGTGCCAGTGCGGTGCTGATTCGGCAGCGCCAAGCCGCGTGGTCGCGAGCGCACCGCAGGCTGCAGCAAACTGCACAGCTTCGTCGAACGGCTTGCCCAGCGTGAGGGCCGCGGCGAGACCGGCGTTGAAGCAATCGCCTGCTGCGACAGTGTCGATAGCCTTGACCGGATAAGGGGGGACAAAGCCTTCCCGATCACCGCTGAGATAATACACCCCTCTTGCCCCCATCTTGACCAGTGCATGGGTGGCGCCGAGGGACTGCAATTTGCGCGCAGCCCGCGCAGCGTCTTCCTGCGTTTCAGGGTAGATGCCAGTCAGAAGGCGCGTTTCGGTTTCGTTGGGGGTGACGATATCGAGAGCGCGCCACAGGGCCTCAGGCAGGCCATCGGCCGGGGCGGGGGCCGGGTCGACAATCACCAGTGTTCCTGCGCGCCTCGCAGTCTCGGCGATTTCGATTGTGAGGGCGAGAGGAATTTCGAGCTGAAGAAGCAGCACCGATGCCTGTTCGATCAGGGATTGATGGGCGGCGACATCACTGCTGTCGAGCGCCATATTGGCACCGCCTGCGACGGTAATGATGTTCTCGGCCTTTTCATCAACCGTGATCAGCGCAACGCCTGTCGGGTGGGCGGGGTCCTCTCGCAGGGCTTTGAGATCGACGCCAAAAGGGGTGAGAAGCTTGCGCGCCATGGCACCGAAATTATCGGTGCCGGTGCGGCCCGCCATGAAAACGTTCAGCCCACAGCCCTGTCCGAGACGCGCTGCGGCAGCGGCCTGATTGGCCCCCTTGCCACCAAGCCCAATGGCGTAGCTTGCGGCATGGACCGTTTCGCCCGGATGGGGGATGCGCTCGGCGCGGGCGGTGATGTCGATATTGACGCTGCCGAAGGAAAGGATGTGGGAAGGATTGTCGGACATGGGGGGTTCCTGCACCGGATTCTGGTCCTGCTTGCGGGGCGACATGGGTCCGGGCATGGCCTGACGCCGGGAGAGCAGACAGATGGCGTATCATCGCAGCGCGCCCTCGGCTAGGATGGAGGGATGTTTCGTATACTCGTGATCAAGCTCGGCGCGCTGGGTGATTTCGTGCAGGCCTTCGCCCCTTTTGCCGCCATCAGGGCGCATTGGCCCGAGGCAGAGATCACCCTGATGACCACCACGCCGTTTGCGCCGCTGGCCAAGGCCAGTCCGTGGTTCGATCATGTGACCGTCGATGCGCGACCGCGCTGGTCGGACCTGCGCGGCGTGATGGCCCTGCGTCGCACCCTGCGCGGGCATGATCTGGTGATTGATCTGCAGACATCAGGGCGCAGCACCCGGTATCAGCGTCTGGCCGGGCAGAAACGCTGGTGCGGGATTGCGCCGGATGGGACATTCTTTCACGACAACCCCTATCGTGATGCCATGCACAGCGTGGCGCGACAGCGTGATCAGCTGGCGCGGCTGGGTGTGCCTGAATTGTCCGGCACGGATCTGGAGTGGCTGGGGCGTGGTGGGCCCGATCTGCCTGCCCCCTATGCGGTCATCGTGCCGGGGGCGGCCCCTCATCGACCCGCCAAACGCTGGCCGGCCAGCCATTATGCGGCTTTGGCGCATGAGCTGCTCGCATCGGGCCTGCATGTCGTCATGATCGGCGCGGCCAGCGAATCCGGTCTGGCCAAAACGATTAAGGCTCAGGTGCCCGCCATGCTCGACCTGACAGGACAGACGGATCTGCTGTCGCTGGGGGGGATCCTGGCGCGCGCCGCTCTGGCGGTTGGCAATGATACAGGCCCGATGCATCTGGCGGCTGCGATGGGTTGCCAGTCTCTCGTTCTGTTTTCCGGTGAAAGTAACCCGCGTCTGACGGCGCCGGTCGGGCGCGCGCCGGGTCAGGTGCGTATTCTGGCCGTCGATGATCTGCGCAGGCTTGACGTTTCCAGGGTTGCGGCCTGCCTTAACTGGGGCCATTAGAACAGCTCAACTTATCTCTTACGCCAGGAGCGCATCTCCATGCCTGCCATTACCCTGCCCGATGGTTCCGTTCGCACGTTCGACGGTGCCACGACTGGCACGGCAGTCGCGGCTTCGATCGGTCCCGGTCTGGCGCGTGCTGCCGTTGCGATGAGCCTGAATGGCAAGCTGGTCGATCTCTCGACGGCTATTGCCAAGGATTCAGAGCTGCGCTTCATCACGCGCAAGGACGATATCGTTCTGGAGATGATCCGCCATGATACCGCCCATGTGCTGGCCGAAGCCGTACAGGCGCTCTGGCCCGGCACGCAGGTGACGATTGGCCCCTCCATCAAGGACGGGTTCTATTACGATTTCTTCCGCAACCAGCCTTTCACGCCCGAGGATTTCGAGGCGATCGAGGCCAAGATGCGTGAGATTATCGCGGCCAATGCGCCGTTCGAGCGTGAGGAATGGGATCGTGATGCGGCCATTGCCTTCTTCGAGGAGAAGGGTGAGCGCTTCAAGGCGGAACTGATCCGCGATCTGCCCGAGAGCGAGACCATCTCGATCTATCGTCAGGGGGCCTGGCTCGATCTGTGCCGTGGGCCGCATATGCGCGGCACCGGCGATATCGGCACGGCGTTCAAGCTCATGAAGGTGGCAGGCGCGTATTGGCGCGGCGACCATCGTAACCCCATGCTGACGCGTATCTATGGCACGGCCTGGCGCGACCAGAAGGAACTCGACGCCTATCTGCACCAGCTGGAAGAGGCCGAGAAGCGCGACCACCGCCGTATCGGCCGCGAGATGGATCTGTTCCATATCCAGGAAGAGGCGGTAGGCCAGATTTTCTGGCACGCCAAGGGCTGGCGTCTGTACACCGTGCTTCAGGACTATATGCGCCGTATCCAGACGCGCTATGGCTATGAGGAAGTGCGTACGCCCCAGCTGGTGGACCGTGCCCTGTGGGAAGCCTCGGGCCATTGGGACAAATATCGCGAGCACATGTTCATCGCGACGGTTGAGGATGAGGAAAAGACCCTCGCCCTCAAGCCCATGAACTGCCCCTGCCATGTGCAGATCTTCCGCCATGGGCTGCGCTCCTATCGCGAGCTGCCGCTGCGTATGGCGGAGTTCGGCGCGTGTCATCGTTACGAGCCCTCGGGGGCGCTGCATGGCATCATGCGTGTCCGTGGCTTCACGCAGGACGATGCACATATCTTCTGCACCGAGGAACAGATTGCAGCCGAGACGGCGACGTTCGTTGCCATGCTCGATGAGGTCTATCGCGATCTGGGCTTCGAGAATTTCCGCGTGAAGTTCTCCGACCGTCCCGACGCGCGTGCGGGTGACGATGCGACCTGGGACAAGTCGGAAAAGGCGCTCATGGAAGCCTGTGCATTAGCGGGTGTGACATTCGAGACCAACCCGGGCGAAGGCGCCTTCTATGGCCCGAAACTCGAATTCGTGCTGACGGATGCGATCGGTCGCGACTGGCAGTGCGGCACATTGCAGGTCGATTTCATCCTGCCCGAGCGTCTGGATGCTTCCTATATCGGTGAGGACAGCGCGCGCCATCGCCCGGTGATGCTGCATCGTGCCATTCTCGGTAGCTTCGAGCGCTTCATCGGTATCCTGATCGAGCAGTTTGCCGGCAAGTTCCCGCTCTGGCTGGCTCCGACGCAGGTTGTGGTGGCAAGCATCGTGACAGATGCCGAGCCTTACGCGCAGGAAGTGGCTGCAAAGCTGCGCCGCGCCGGGCTTCAGGTTGAGGTGGACGGGCGCAACGAGAAGATCAACGCGAAGATCCGCGAACATTCGCTCGCCCGTGTTCCTGTCATCCTCGTCGTGGGACGCCGCGAGGCGGAAGAAGGCAAGGTGGCCATGCGTCGTCTTGGTGGCGCAGCACAGGAGATTCTGGGCCTTGAGGAAGTGGTCACACTTCTGGGCGAGGAAGCCAAGGCACCCGATATGCAACGTCTGCAGGGCTGAAACGCAGCAGACGGGCGCGAAAACCTTGCAATCCCGGTGCTTCGTGACTATGTCGGGGCACCGGCCTTCCCGCAAACAAGCCGTTAATTTCATCACGCTAAGGTGATGAAATTTTTGGCCGGGTTGCGCGTATTGAAGTGCCGACACGCACAAGATCTGAAAACGTCGACAGGAGACGACCATAGCTAGACCACCGATGCAGGCCGCACCCACCCGTGAAGGGCCCCGAGTTAACGAGGAAATCCGTGTTCCTCAGGTGCGCTTGATTGACGCTGACGGCGAAATGGCTGGCGTCATGACAACGCGCGATGCTCTTGCACGCGCCTATTCGGTCGGACTCGACCTTCTGGAAATCAGCCCGACGGCTGAACCGCCGGTCGTCAAGATTCTCGACTACGGCAAGTTCAAATACGAACAGCAGAAGAAGAAGAACGAAGCGCGCAAAAAGCAGAAGGTCATCGAGATCAAGGAAGTCAAGGTGCGCCCCAGCACCAATGAAAATGACTACCAGGTGAAGCTGCGCGCCATGAATTCCTTCCTGGCTGAAGGCGACAAGGTCAAGGTTTCGCTGCGCTTCAAGGGTCGCGAAATGGCCCATCAGGAGCTCGGCATCAAGATGCTTGAGCGCATTCGCACCGAAATGGAAGACAAGGCCAAGGTTGAGCAGATGCCCAAGCTTGAGAACCGTCAGATGATCATGGTGCTCGCACCACGCTGACGCTCGGCCTGTCGGTTATTGCCTATGAACAAGCCCCGGTTCTCACCGGGGCTTTTTTTTGTCTCGCATATGGAGTCGCCATGACTGGTGCTGCCATTACAGGTCATGGCTGACGGGGAGACTCTCTGAATGCAGAGGGCGCGCGGTATTCCTGTGGGCAGGCGTCGTGTCTAGTCGGGCAGATCATGCGATGAACCTTGCGGCGGGGGCGATGAAGCCTGCACTCCGAGCGCTCTCGCAAGGCCTTCCTTGCCATTTGACGGTGCCAAACGATCCGGGGACCATCAGCGCATCGCTGGTCATAGTGGAAAATGGGCCGTTTCAGTCACTCAAATCAGTACAGAAATCGGTGAGTGTAGCATTGCGGTCGGAAGGGATACTCCGGTGGATGCTCATATATTGGGTGTATTGATCACCGATAACGTCTGTAGAGACGGCCCTTAACGAAGTTTGACATCTGTTACAGCTTTATGTCAGCGATTATGGCGATCTTCATATTTTTTAGGCTGGTCCCATCGAACTATATCGATGATTATGATTTTCTACAAAGTAAATCCCAAGAACAGATTGGTATCATTCTATGTTCGTGATGTATTTTAAGATCACGTTTGAGTGAGAATTTTGTCTGGAAATTAAGACAATTTAAATACTCAGGGTGCAGACTAGTCAACATACAGAGCATAAAGTCTATTTGACGAAGAAAGAGGGTCGGATTAACGATGAATACGAACAGCACTGGCTCATTGACCAATATCTATACCGACCCTAGTGTGAGTGGGCCCAACCTGCCCATGAATACCCAGCAGGTTGTGAACGGGCAGATCGTCTATAACGCGTCGTCGTCCCAGCTTGGTGGTGGCCAGTCACCTGACTGGGCCATCATCCAATGGAATCAGGCGACAGCGTTCGATCCGACCACTGGCGACGATACCCGCGTATGGGACCCCAATTTCGGCTATTCCGTCGGGCACTGGACGCAGGGCTCCGCAACATCGGCAGCGGGGAAAACAAGCTATAATGTCTTCAAGGACCCGGATAACGGCCATTACATCTACCAGATGGCCGCACAGGGCGGGAACCTGCTCGACGTACAGCTTGCCGCTGTCAAGGCAGTAGACGGGCAATATTCATTCAATCATCAGATCACAGCATCGTTCAATCAGGGAATCAGCAATTACTCCGGAACGACCGGCGTCTATCAGGCTGGCATCAATTTCACGATCAATTTCCACAGCCCGACCATGAGTTTTGGTCTGTTCTTGCAGTTTGAGACCGTCGACTACAAGGGTGTACCAGAGGCTTATTTCTCAATACCTAAATCTCTCGGTGGATCCATTTATAACTTCACCGGTATTCAGGCGGATTATATCAACCCCAAAGTCGCTTCGAATAACGGGGTCATGTATCAGACCACGGTTGATGTGAATCAGGGGCTGATGGCCGCGATCAAGGCCATTGTCGGGCTTTACCCCAACCTCGCCAGCGAGGTCGAGAATCTGAGCAACTGGTATCTGAGCGGTTGCTATATCGGTGTCGAGACGATCGGTACAGGTCAGGCGACCGACGTGACCGGTAATTACAATGTTGAAGACCCGACCATTACCTACGACACCAGCAAGACTCTAAGTTATGCCGACCGTTCGACCACGGCCAAGGTCGTGTCCATGACACCTGAAAACAGCGTAACAACAACGACAACCAGCGAGGTTTCCATGCCCAATCTTATCGTCAAGGGTGTCAACAACACCGTCAATGTGGCGTACACCTCCGGCGATACGGCCGGCATGATGGCGAAGTCCTATGCTTCGAGCATTCAGACGCTGCTGGCTGCAGGAACACTCGATAACAGCATTCTCTCGACCGGCTCGAACACCTTCGTGTCTTCCCAGAAGGCATCCCAGGCCATTGTGGATACCGCCGGGACGTATGGCGTGTCGGGTAATTACACCAATATCGTCGTTGCCTCGACTGATACTAGCACACTCGATGGTGCCACCACGCTTGATACCACACAGAATACTGCCAATTACCTGAACATCGTCTCGAGCAACCAGTATGGCTCGACGGTCAAGGTCGGGAATAATTCCGGCAGTTTCGCTGCCACCCAGGGCAATAACGTGTTCAACGCTGCCGGCTCGACGGGCAAATGGAATATTGCAACGGGCGCAGGCAACGACACCATTTACGGTGCCCAGGGTACGAACACCATCACCGGTGGCACGGGGAACAACCTTATCTATCTCGGGGGGGCGAACAACTTTGTGAATTCGGTCGGGCAGGACACGATTTATGGCGCTGCTGGAGCCATTGATACCGTGTCATTGCAGGGGGGCAATACAACGGCCTCGCTCAAGACCAATGCGGCCGTAATGGATTTTTCCAGCAACAACACGATCACTGTAGGGGATAACAGCACGGTTTACGGAGGCACGTCCTCGGTGGTCAATGTGAGTTCGGGCTCGGCCACAGTGACCGGCACCCAGGGCGATACGATTTCGGCAACGGGAAATCTTCAGGTCGTGCACGGCAGCGATCAGTCGATCAGTGTAAGCGGTGCCCTGAATTTCATCTCAGGCACCGGCAATACGGCCATCTCTGCCGGAAGCGGTACGATCTTCGGTGCTGACGGACTGACTGCAACGCTAAGCTCCTCCTCGCGCCTTCTGTTTACGGCCAACCAGCCTTACACCACAGGGGCGCAGACCATTGACGGTCGCAACGTTGCTGGCGGCCTGTCGGCTTGGACCGGTGCTGGCCAGCAGACGGTTATTGGCGGTACGGCCTCCGACCAGTTCTACTTTGGCACGGCTTTCACTGGTACGTCTGACAGTGCGGCATCGGCAACGGTGACGGGCGGCTCCGGCGCAGGCAATCTGTTCGGTATGCTGAGCAACCACACTGCGGGCAGCTTTACGATTACCGATTTCCGGGCAGCCGATAACAAGTTCTTCCTTTATAACTACAAGCCGTCTTCCTCGAATGCCGCAGCCCAAACCATTCTGAGCACCGCAACGGTGTCGGGCGGTAATACTTCCGTTATGATCGACGGGAGTGCCAAGATCACGTTCATTGGCGTCACTGACCTCAAGACAAGTGACTTTACCATCAGCTGATGACCCATTCCCGCAATGTCCGCCTTCCTCTCGACACTACGGGATAAGGGCAGGCAACGCTTCAACCGGCCACACGAGGGGATCGCCTGGTTCTCCTGTGTGGCCGTATTCATGCCGGGTAACTGGGCAAGTGTCAGGAAGCGCAGTTCTGTGCCCGCGCAGAATACAGGACACGACCCATCTGTATGGGGCTATAATGTCATGTGTCCGAAGAATCTGTTTTTCTGATGGGGGGTGGCGGAGAGAGTGGGATTCGAACCCACGGTACGCTATTAACGTACACACGCTTTCCAAGCGTGCGCCTTAAGCCGCTCGGCCATCTCTCCAGCGCGGGCGGACCATATCAGTTTTTATGGGGTGTGCAAGGGCTGCGATACGGAGTGCGGGCGTTTTTGACGAAGTTTCGTATCAGCGAGGCTGATTTCTGGCCGGGCGCGGTTTCGACGCCGGATGAGACATCCACGAAGCGTGCGCCGCTCTCGGCAATTGCCTGGCCGACATTGTCAGGAGTAAGGCCGCCAGCCAGCATCCACGGGGAAGGCGCGAGCCAGTCACGAAAAACGTTCCAGTTCAGGCGCAATCCATTCCCGCCAGGATTGGCTGCCGAGGCTGGGGCGCGTGGTTCGATCACGAGCGCGTCCACGTCATTGGCACGAGGAAGATCGTCCTTCGTCGTAACCGGGCATGAAAGCCAGACCGGCCGTCCGAATTTCTCTCTTATGGCAGAGGCACGCTCTGGCGTGTCGTAAATTTGCAGGACATCGAGCGCGCACGCATCAAGGGCCGCCTCGATAGCTCTGTCATCCGGTTTGACGAATAATCCGACAAGATCGGGCGTGGCACCCTGATGTCGCGCCAGGAGGTTTTGTGCCGATGCGGGCGTGATATGGCGTGGTGAGCGATCATAAAATACGAGGCCAATCCAGTCAGCCTGCGTCGCGCAGGCAGCCTGAAGGGCGAGTTCGGTCGTGATCCCGCAGATCTTCACGCCGACTGGCGCCTTACCGTCAGTAGCGCCCTGTTCAGCCCTGCCGGGCTTCATGCCGTGGCCAGCTCGGCCTGGATCGCAGCCGCAGCAGCTGCGGGATCGGCGGCCTGGGTAATGGGGCGGCCAACAACAATCCAGTCTGCCCCTGCCTGCGCGGCCTGACGGGGTGTCATGATGCGTTTCTGGTCATTGGCCTCTGTCCCCGCAGGGCGGATGCCGGGCACGACCAGAACGGGCGCGTCACCCAGCGCATCACGCAGGGGGGCAATTTCCTCGGCCGAGCACACGAGGCCGTCCGCCCCTGCCGTCATGGCCAGACGCCCAAGACGTACTACCTGCTCACGGGGTGTGGCGGGCACACCGATTTCCCGCAGGGCGGCCTCATCGATGCTGGTCAGTACGGTCACGGCCAGCAGTACCGGCCGGTGGAGCGGCGGATAACTCGCATCGATTGCCTGTCGTGCTGCCGCGATCATGGCGGTACCACCGCTGGCATGGATTGTCAGAAGCGACGCCCCGATCGGGGCGAGGCTGCTCAGGCCTTTGGCAACTGTATTCGGGATGTCATGCAGTTTGAGATCGAGGAAAAGCGGATTGCGGCCTGCAACCTCACGCAGGGCGGAGAAACCCTGGGCATAGGTAAATTCCATACCAAGCTTGATCGCATCGACATGACCATCGAGCGCGTTCGCCCAGTCACGCGCCTGGTCCAAGCTCTGGGTGTCGAGGGCGGCGATCAGGCGGGTACGTTTCATGAAACTGTCTCGATGCAGGGGCTTGGAACGGGGCAGGCCGCCCGAATGGGGAGGTCTGGTCAAATCAGGGGGCAGACGGAACGGTGCTGGTCTGGGTCTCGTAGGGCGCGCGGCTCGGGTCAGTTGCGATTGTCAGGCGGTCAATACGCTGGTGAAGGTCAAGCACTTGCGTCTCGAGGGCACGCACCTGCTGCTCGGCCTTGCGGGCTCGTGAGCGCTGCTTGATCTCGCCGATGAACATCACAAAACCGCCAATGAGGAAGCTGGCAGTGCCTACGCCCAGGACGAGCATCCCGACCGAAAACTGCCAGCCATAGGAAACAATCCATAGAGGCTGTGCATCGGGGTTGCTCAAAGCAAAAGTGATGAGAATGACAAGAAAAACGACGATAACGAGCAGGCGAACCATCACAAAGACCCCTTATTTCCGGGTTATCGGCGCAAGAATTTCG
>Ga0157362_1001045_pt1 | contig 11026 bp, 3 predicted proteins | sample AttlaeALBM3_FD_111480 | JGI IMG/M metagenome (GOLD analysis project Ga0157362, IMG submission 111480) | Fungus gardens microbial communities from leaf cutter ant in Ribeirão Preto, State of São Paulo, Brazil - Atta laevigata ALBM3 | ecosystem: Host-associated > Fungi > Mycelium > Unclassified ... | reverse complement strand
CGCTTTTATATAGATAGAACGGATTAAACTGAATCGAAAAGTTCTTTATCATTTTGCAATTTTCGCAATGATTAATGAGATATTAATTATTAAATTCGCTGAATATTGGTTTTCAATAATTTTTCACTCAAATATTATTAACTTTACAGAAAAATAGTGAGAGACAAAAATTGTTTATTTTCTTTTCATAAAGTTCTGAAAATTTTTTCAGAATTTTTTCAAAGTTTTTTAATACCGTATTTTCTTACATTAGTAAAAATAAGAAAATGCAGTATTAAAAAGTGATAAAAAATTATGAAAAGAGCTTCTTAGAGTTCTATGAGAAGAAAATAAATGATTTTTGTCTCTTGCAGTTTTTTTTGTAAAGTTGATAATATTTGAGTAAAAAAATTCTTCAAGCATTCGATAATTTTTAGGAATTAATTTATTGTGAAAATTACAAAATGTATGTGATAGAAGACTTTTCGACTCAGTTTAATTCGCTCTATCAACACAAAAAGCGTTGACAAAAACTTACGGGACACCCTATAATATACTGATTCTTAAAATATGTTTTATGCATTATGAAGCGTATATAAAATTATAACTAGAATTTTGTCACAAATTATAGATTTAAATTATAAATTAAAATAAAAATATTGTATTTGTATGTCTCTCTTTCTCCAAAGAATAAATCTGCAAATATAAGTAAATTGTCTATATGAGTTTTTGCGATTGTTAATGCATAAATAATCTATTTATAACACAATACTATAGATATATTATCAAAGTATTAACAATTGAGGAGGCTTATATAAACAATTTATTTACATAAATTATAAATCACTGATATAAAATTCTAAAGTGGATTTTAATAAAAAACAAATCAGTTTATTATCAGAAAAATTGCAATTACTTAATTGTGTAATATATCGCTTGTAGCGTGAATGTATATCCGTCCACGTGGGGCAGGCGGGAGTACAAATAGGAAATGCCTGCTGGGAACTGTACTGTTTAGAGCATGGTATTCAACCCGATGGGCAAATGCCGTCAGACAAGATACTCGGAGGTGGTGATGACAGTTTCAACACCTTCTTCAGCGAAACCGGCGCCGGGAAACATGTACCCAGAGCGGTCTTCGTCGATCTCGAACCGACCGTCGTGGGTAAGTGCGATATGATATTTTATGCAGCGAAAATAATTTCTTAAGACAACTGGATGACCGAATTTGATCTACCGATGTTCTTTTAGATGAGGTGCGTACAGGCACATACCGGCAACTCTTCCATCCGGAGCAGCTAATAACTGGCAAAGAGGATGCTGCCAACAATTATGCACGCGGCCATTATACGATCGGCAAAGAGATAGTGGACCTCGTTTTGGATCGCATTCGCAAGCTGGCAGATCAATGCACAGGACTTCAGGGCTTCTTAATTTTCCATTCGTTTGGCGGTGGCACCGGTTCTGGCTTCACGTCTCTGTTGATGGAACGACTATCGGTAGATTACGGGAAAAAATCGAAACTCGAGTTTGCGATTTATCCGGCGCCTCAGGTCTCTACAGCCGTTGTCGAGCCGTATAATTCGATTCTTACGACGCACACCACCCTCGAGCACTCCGATTGCGCGTTCATGGTGGATAACGAGGCCATATATGACATTTGTAGACGTAATTTGGACATTGAACGGCCAACTTACACTAATTTAAACCGCCTAATCGGCCAGATCGTGTCTTCGATCACGGCCTCGCTGCGCTTCGACGGCGCGCTCAACGTCGATCTGACAGAATTTCAAACGAACCTGGTGCCCTATCCCAGAATTCATTTCCCTCTAGTCACCTACGCTCCCGTCATATCCGCAGAAAAGGCATATCACGAACAACTCTCTGTTGCCGAGATAACAAACGCCTGCTTCGAGCCCGCAAATCAGATGGTCAAGTGTGACCCTCGTCATGGAAAGTACATGGCATGTTGCATGCTCTATAGAGGCGACGTAGTGCCGAAGGACGTTAACGCGGCAATCGCGACTATCAAGACCAAACGCAGCATTCAATTTGTTGATTGGTGCCCGACGGGATTCAAGGTCGGCATCAATTATCAACCGCCCACCGTCGTTCCCGGCGGTGATCTCGCCAAGGTGCAGCGTGCCGTCTGTATGTTATCCAATACGACGGCGATTGCTGAGGCTTGGGCGCGGCTCGATCACAAATTCGATCTGATGTACGCGAAGAGAGCCTTCGTACATTGGTACGTCGGTGAAGGGATGGAAGAAGGTGAGTTCTCAGAGGCACGGGAGGATCTCGCCGCTTTGGAGAAGGATTACGAAGAAGTCGGCATGGACTCCACCGATGGCGAAGGAGATGGTGCGGAAGAATACTAAAGATTAGATCGAGATTTCTATCCTTTTTTCATATTTCGTATATTTATACTGTGACGCTTGCCATTTATCGCTTATCGCGAGTTTTGCTTGATTTTGTAACGCAATTCGAAGCGATCTACTGCGATTTTTTAACTTTGCTTCTTATTCGATCCCGATCTGATCCTCATGGAATTTTTGACAAGAGGAGCATTCGGTTCCTTATAACAATTTGTCACTTGGTATTGCTCAAAGAAACAACTACTGAAAAATATAAGCACATCTAAAAATACTTTCTTGTGTATTTTGTAATATTATTTATATATTATATCAACCATTATACAATAATAGATTGCATTAATATACGTCTTCGATCATACAATTATTATCAATCATTATATGATACGTGAATATAAGTGAAGGATGAAGAGGAGAGGAGGCGAGAAGAAAGTATACATAGGTGAATATATTTCTTCGTTCATAGATGTGTCATAGTCAAATCGATGAAGCACGTGTGATCTCGCGATGAATCGTCGTTGGAGGAAAAAAGCACGACGTGCAAATTCGATTTCATCTCAGCTCGCAATTATGTTGCACTTTAAATATAATGCAGCGATGGTAATAGCGTTGACCTTAATAATAAAATTATAATAATTATAATAGTAGTGATAATATTAATAAAATATTTTGATAATAAACTAAAAAAATAATAGCGGAAATAATAATCACGGTCGTCAACATCAATCTCGATAAAAACAGTGCCGAATAAAATATATTAAAATTTCCATCTAGCGCATGCATTCGATAAAAACAAAAAACTTGCAAGCCAATGTGCATGTGCGCTTTATTTCGTTCTCATATTATCTATTCTAGTCCTTCCAACCACTTCGAGCATAAATGATTCATAATGCTCAAACTGTTAAAACAGCACTATATGTCCTCGTTTACATATACTCGATCGGTTCTACATATAACACGACTCGATGTTATACGCAGATATACATACAGTTATACATATGTTATATATAGATATAACGTCGACTTTATTTGTACAAAACACACGTTGTATAAGCGGTCGATCATTAATTACGGATAAAGAACGTAATCATTAGTGCTCGAATTATCAATTTGAACAACATTCCTCAACAGTTTCAACAAGTCAAAGAGAATCACGAATAATTGCAACGTTCCGCATCGCGGCTTCGATTGCTCTTTAAGTAATTTTTTATTTAATTAATGACTAATTGAGGACAACACGACTCTAAGAAAGATATTCTTCTTACTTACTTGGTCCAACCAAGTTCGACTTGTTGAAATTACTGCAAAAAGATGTTATTCAACAGCAAATGACGCGTGACGACCAAATCGAACGATTACTCAATTAATAAATCAGTAGATACGGTAAGGATTGAAACGATCGAATGCTAAAGACTAATCGATTGACGAAGGTACGAAAGGCACGTTTTTACATATCAATGAATAATTAATCTGTAAAAGGAAAGGATAAGCAAAAATTATTACACGATTTTGCACTTCTGTATGTACAACGAATATTTAGCATAATAAACTCCGAAAAAGTTTTAAACTATTTCGTTAGGTCGAATAGATAAAATTGAAAATTTCGTGAAAGCACACGTCGCCATACTTTGTTTCCACTTCAGTTCCATTCTGAATCTACTTTACATCCTTTTAATAGACATACCTAAGTTTACCGATTGTTTGAATTTGGTAACAATATAAGCTGATAAATGTCGCCGTGAGGCATGACTTATTATTAGTATTACTATTTCTTTTTATTCAGTTGACATAAAATATTATGTCGATATAAGCGCCAATCGATAGATAGTTTGTAATAAAGTTTTCAACTCGGTAACAATCGTAATCGATGGGCTATCGTACGGCACAAATTACTTTATACATATCACGAAGACGAGTACATCAGTCCGGGAGTCAGGCGATTTCTATTGTCCAGGATGCTTTTGATACAAGAGGACAGTCGTGAGATCCATATTCTCGCAACGCATTTCTTTCGCACGCCAGCTTCAAAATCTAGAACACAGCCTTTCGCATTCACTTCTACTTCCTTTTTTCTTCGCGATAAAACTGATCCAGTATCAGCCCAGTAAATCCACGAATCGTTCAAGATAAAATATGTTTCGTATTCGATTAATCACATTCGCGCAAACTTTACGCGCCGTGAATTATTGCCATCTCTCCGTTCTAAAAGAGAGATCATACGATATTTTTTTCCTAATCTAAAAATTATCAGTTACAATCAAAGAATTAAGACAATCTTGAGAAAGAGGAAAAAAAATACAGTAGAAGCAAATAGCAACGATGACCATAATAGCAACAACGTCGACAACGACGGCGCAGATGACTATGATAATGGCGATGGCGGCAATGATAATGAATGATAATGATAACGATAACGATGACGATGATAATGATAATAACGAAGACGACGACGGCGGCAGCAACGATGATGACGACGACGAGCAGAAAGAGGACGACGAGAATTACGACGACGACGACAACGATGAAGGCAACGGCAACAACGTCGACATTGGCGAATAAAATAATAAAGATAATAATGATGACGCCTCTCTTTCTCTCTATCTGTCTGTCTTTCTTCGTCGCAAAGTATGCATATGTAACTCTTTATTGCGTTACACACAAACGGGATAGGAGAGGCAAAATTAAATAGCGGATTAAATACATTAGCGCGACGCTTAACAAATTAAAAACGTAAAAACATTAACAGTACAATATAGTTTCCTTATCGTAGACGTAATGCGATGGCAGTCTTGAGTCCTGGAAAGATGCTGTGATTGTTGCTCGTTCGCTTCGATTTTTCTTCGCGCATTCTCCTCTATCCATCTCCGTTTTATCTTCCGCCATTCGTCTATGCTTCGTTTCTTCGTTACTCGTCGAATTTCGTCCTTTACTTTAAAGCGAGCTCATATCCGATCTTGAGTTTAAACTTGCATGTTTTCGTTTTATTTTTTACGAGAAGCTTTTGCTTGTGGCAGTGTCTGAAAATATAGATGTTAATTCAAGGTCAATATCGTTTGGTGTGTCTCACTACGCTTCATATTGTTATAAATAAAATAAATAAATAAATAAATAAATAAATAAATAAATATATATATACATACTTATTTATTTATTTACGCGAATGTAATTCTATCAAAAAACATGACTTGATTTTTGCTGCAGCCATAAGAATGAAATTTAGCGCGAGCGCGTCTAGTCTCTAAAGGAAAAGCTTTTAATTTTTCTTCCATACCTTCAATGAGCAACACTCGGACTCAACAAACTACCACGTCGATTGGGAACAAGCGATTGAGCGAGCGAGCGAGTTGCTGAAATTTTTCATTATTCAAAAATGACTCTCCAAAATTACAGTCGATATCATAAAAGAGGAAAAGTCTAGAAGAAAAAATAGCGGTTCGCTCGATCGTATAATCGATTTGTAGATCATAGATTATAAGAAACGCTTTAGCATAAGCATACTAACGTTCATAAAATAAAGATAATGACGTTTAACAGATCCGTAAATATATTTGTTCGCAAATGTAAATAATCTTTACGACGGTATCAAAATCTAGAGACTAAGACAGATTAACTGAATCGCTTACCTGAGCTACGACTACCTACGCCTCGACTGACTTCTTCTTTTCCTTCTTCTTTTTAAGGAAGGATGGCGTCCTAAGGCCCTTCTTCTTCTTCTTTTCCTTCTTTGGCGATTCCTCGCTAACGCTCACATCCTGCGACATGGAACCCTTAACACGGAAGGTCCCAACCGTAACCATAAACCTTTCTGCATGCACATGCATAGAGCGTCGAACTTTCACGCTTAATCGTTCTATTAGCCAATTATTTGGTCGCATGCAAATCGATATAGAACAGAAGGCGAATCTATGAACGACTATGCCGGCTGTATTGTAAAAATTTATGCAAAAAGTGAAGCGACAATTCGCTCGAATTAAACACGCTCTATATCTCTTCTCTTATAACATTATAAATCAAGAAATATCTTATTCCATTGATTAAAATAGCATTCCCATGTGTTAACGAATGCGTGAGAAATGTAATGTGATATGTGAAAGAAATCCGACGTACATATGCGGAGATTTGTTTAAGTTCATTATTTTAGAGAGTGAATCTAAAGCCAACAATAAAAAAAAAACAGTAATCTAAATTGATTTGTGTATAAGCATATCAAGAATCGCTTCAAATATAAACAATAAAACGCGTAAAAAATTAATTTCCGATTCCCCGCATATGATATATGTGTAGTTTTGATATTATAAGTATTGAGACAAACCTCCTTGCTACTTTGCGAAAAAGTACTATGATGAGCGTCCGAGTGATCGCCGTTTACGGTATTCTCTCCTAGAACATAAATAACGGATTATTCGAATGTGAATTTTCAGATCATTGTAATGATAAAATAATCGAATCCGTAGGCAACAGTAATGACATAATTGATATAATTGCTAAGCAATTTGGAAGCCAAAGGATTGAAATTAATCCCACCAAGTCTAGTCAGCTGTCAATTATGTATTATTATGTATTATTGTACTTCATAAAAAATAAAAAGCGAGATAGAAACACAGACATCTTACCTTTCGAAAAACGGTGTAGGTTGATACTTGTCAGAGTGTATTCGCTCGTGTGGATTTGTTATATAAAATCAATCATTCCCAAGCAAATATGTTTTAGCATCAATCATTCACAGCTTGCAAGATGTACATACCATTGAAAAGGTAATAGGATGAACGATGAGGATTAATGCATGTCCGAATAGAAACGGGTGCAGAAAAATGATAAGCGTTATGTGCAAACTTTTTTATCATCAAACACTTAAAAGCTGTTGCAGTAAATATTTGAAAATATATTATATAAATGAAAATTATGTTCACAACGTAAGTTCACTTAGTTATAATATCATCAGAAAGAGGTAGTGTAAATGTAATATTAGAATGTAATGGTCAATTAATATTAATAAACTTATTATCATATATCAAGAAAATAAAGCAAAACATTCCAATTGATACATTGCACTAAACAACAAATCCTTCATTTTTAAGTTTACAATGTAACAAAAATAAAAAAGAAAAAATAAACAAAACTGAAAATAATAGAAAACAAACAATATTAGCACTTTTATAAACGTCAATATTAAGCTGCACGTAGGAAATTGTCAAACTGTCTTTCTCGATGTGCTTAAAATCGATCGCACAAAAGATGCGCTTTGTTTGTGCATAAAGAGACGTTATAGTTATAAAAGTTAAAAGAAAAGAATAGAATCATCAAAATTTAACAGACATAAAATAACGCGAATTCCTTAGCATTTAACACGCGTACTTATATAAATGTCTTTCTTTGCTAGCTTAAGATATGTAGAAAATCGGCGCGCGTTGAACAGACTAAATAAACGTGCATAAAATATAAGATCAAGTATACAAACTATTCGACAAGACGCTTTTCAAAGATATGTGAACATTAAAAGAAAGAAATTTTTAAATAGAGCACCGACACGCAAGCTAAAACGCTGTTGTGACGCAGTTGTATATATCGACGAATCAATCGTCGAAATGCTTTTCCCCTTTTTCATCAAGGAAATAATATACTCTTTGGTAATTCAATTAAACAATCGCCAGAATTAATATAGTGTCATCTTTCTGAAAGATGAGTGAAGTGCTACGCGCTCAATTGCGACTTGTCTGCGAGCGCTTTCTCCAGACGCATAAATTCTTTGGTCTCGTACGAATACGACATGCAATCTATGGAGGCATCCCAGACATTGCACTGTTCCTCAAGATCGTTCATCTCGTCGTTATCTGAGATAACGGCGGAGCTGACTTCGGAGATCGTGTAGGTGTCGTCGAGGGAAATATGTTTCCTCGCGGAATTTACTGTATTTTCTTCAAGAATATCGCGGGCTTCTAACGATTCGTCATGAATTTTCAAAGTGGGCGTTATGGAATTGACTATCTCGTGCAAAGAATCATCCGGTTCCTCACTTATAGGCGTCAAACAACTTGTTTTATCCCTTATCGATTCTTCTTCCTCGCGGCAATAAGAGCATCGTTCGTACGGCCATGTTTCTGATTTCATCACGCTTTCACCATCTCTGATTTTACTGATCTCGATACCGCGATTATCGTCGATCGAGTTTTCACCAAATAGACGAAGACGAGCGCTTGGTGACATATTCGCGTATTCGTCCGTTGAGACTCTGATAACGCGGAAGTTTAATTCCAAAGCGCTATTGTCAATGGTAACGATCGGTAATTTCTTCGCCACGGTACAGAACTCAATCATGGCGGGAGATTCGCCATCCTTCGACTCGCGTATCTCCATTTCGTAATTCTGATTATCGTAATCGTCATAGTCCGATGATAGATTCCCCAGAAAACCTTTAATTCGACAAATATTGTCATTGTTACTCGCGAAGACATCCGACATGCATGCTCCAATGGTAGACTCCACGAGCGAGCACTCACGATGGTAACTGTTGATCAAGTTGCGCACTATTTCTCTTACAATGCTGAGATCGTGAATAGAGGAATCTAACTGCAGTAGAACATAAATGGACTCGATAATCTCGGCAATGATCTGCTGTACGACTTCTATAGCGTCGCTAGATGGCAACACTTCGTTGGATGCATTGAGATCGGCGATGATCTCGTTGGCGGATTCATTGATTCCGTTGAGAAAGACTTCGCCGTCGATATCATTCAGTTCGCGAATCGTGCAACTTGGTAACTCAAGTATATCGGAGCCGCTTGCCGAATACCTCTCGGATTCAAGCAGTTCTAACTCTGCGCAACTACTATCGCTTGACAACCTCGCTTGATCTCGTGTGAACTTGACGCATTCTGCTTTTGTCGTGGGAGTCTCTGGTTCTATCCATATGTAATCGCTCAATGGCTCGTCATTGCCACTTCTCGTTGAATCGGACTGCCACTCCGACGAGCGATCCGCTAAATCACGCGAAGTATCGTCGTTGCCGCTCTCATCCTGGTCAACGGCCGCCGGCGGGGTCAAGCTGTAAATGAGACTCATATTCGTCGAGTCCAGATTATACTTGATGCAGGTATCCGTATCAGGCAAGGCGTCCAATTCCGTTCTCGACGAAGTGATATTCACGTCGATGCTCTCGACAATTTTCGCGATATCATTATACGATTCATAGTCAGTCTTTACATTATTCGACCAGTTGCCTTCGTACATGGAACTTTCGATCCAAGATCGAACGCTTTGCTTCTTCAGCTCCGTTGGTTTCAATTCATCATTTATTTCCTTATCTGCCAATGTCTCATTGTCGTCGCATTCATAACGATTGATGGAATGTTCGTCGCAAATATTGAAAGATAAATTATTCAGCAGCCGCGAATCTTCCTCATTATCACCGTTATCATGCTGAAATGTTTCAGCGCAGCTGTGCGCAAGTGTCACTTCCGTGTTCGTCGTCATTGTTGTTGTCATTGTATGCTGGTGTTGTTCGTTATTCGTGCCGACTGTCGAGTCTATCGATTTATTTGGACGAGTTGTTGAAGACTGCATTTTTATGGAAGCAATCGTCTCGATCGTTGGACATTTAGCTCTTTCATCGTGTTCTATTTCCTCCTCTGTCTGACCGTTTATGTAAGACATGATGTTAAGTGGACTCGGCCTCGTCTCGTCCATGTTAACACGCTTGACGAAACTCGGTTGCGTGATATTTGTCCATGTCACAGAATGTACTGCGACATTGTTATTCGACAGTGTCTCATCATTCAAGCTCTCGATGTGTTCTTTCGTACTTGCGTTTGTCACATCAAACAATTTGACAAGATGAGCATTTTCACTTGGATTCACCATGGAATTTCGTCCAAGTATTAACTTGTTTTCCTTATTATTAATGCTAGTCATCTTTGCTGTTGTCAAATCAGTTTCTAAATTCTTTTGGCGTTCAAGATCTTCGAAAAATTTCCGTCTCACCTCATAGCGCGATTTTATGAAAACTTCATCCCGAGAAATTATATTTGGCTCGTTTCTCCTGTTAACGAGCGTTTTCGCACGTGTGATTAGAAGAGGTTTCTTTCGTTCGGCGGTCATCGAAGCTCTAACATTCTCCAAACGGGGGTTATCATAAGGATGCTCGGAGAACCGCCGGCCGTAGTACTTTCGCGCACAGTACTCGCTGCTTACGCTGCTGCAATTGCTGGCTAGTTCGCAATCTGCAAGCATTATGTCCAAATGTATGTCTTGGACATTGGAATCGGCGAACGATCGATCGGTTTGCTCGCTTTGGAGAAACGGAGAGAACGTTCACGATCACTTGGATACTCTCCACATTCGCGCGAGTCTTCTTCGTTGCTTACGCTGCGCTAAGTACTACAAATAATGATAGCCGAAGAAACTCGACATCCATTCTCTGGTTATGCGTCTCTTTATTTTTATGTTTAAAAATTTTTATGTTTAAAACATATTGCGCGCAAATCAGTTATTTTGTTCATCTATCACTGTTACTCATTGCAAAGATTAGCTATTTGTATTAATTAATTATTCTTCTATTCGTTAACTCATCGTTTAGTAAAAAAAACTAAAGTATAACTTTTATATTTTAGATTGAATATATAAATGAGAATTTTCAAAAATTCTAGAGCGTTTTATGCAGAAAAAGAAGAAAAGAGATT
>Ga0157362_1001043_pt1 | contig 11031 bp, 11 predicted proteins | sample AttlaeALBM3_FD_111480 | JGI IMG/M metagenome (GOLD analysis project Ga0157362, IMG submission 111480) | Fungus gardens microbial communities from leaf cutter ant in Ribeirão Preto, State of São Paulo, Brazil - Atta laevigata ALBM3 | ecosystem: Host-associated > Fungi > Mycelium > Unclassified ... | reverse complement strand
CGCTCGGCGCGTTCACGCTGCATGGCGAAGGCGTAGGTGTTGTTCATCGGCGCCGGGTCGAGCCAGATCAGCCCCAGCTTGCCGTCGAGCGTTTTCACCGTCTGATACGCCTCGTCAGAGGACATCGGCTTGTTGATGTGGTTAAAGATGATCAGCGAGGTGCCGGTATACTCCCAGGTCATATCCACCTGCTTATTCAGCATGGCATTGCGGCTGATAGTGGTGGCGATATTGCGTTTCGGGGTGACCTGGAAGCCTTTTTTCTGCAGCCACAGCACGCTCATGGCGGAAAGAATATGCTGCTCGGTAAAGCTTTTCGTCGCCATAACGATGGGCGTAGCCGCCTGGGCAGCCTGGCTCAGCGCCAGCGTGGCGGCGAGGGTTAGAGCGGTGCGTGTGATCCAGCGCGTCAGCATTATCATGGCTTCTCCTTGTGATTAAGCCGCGTGCGGGCTGAGGATGCGGCCCAGCGCCGCCAGTAGCATATCCAGCAGCAGGGCGAACAGCGCCGTGGCGGCCGCGCCGAGGATCAGCGTAGGAAAATCGTTGAGATAGATGCCGGGGAAGATCAGTTCGCCGTAGCTGCTGGCGCCGATCAAAAACGCCAGCGGCGCGGTGCCGACATTAATGGCGGTGGCGATGCGAATGCCCGCCAGCATGACCGGATAGGCGTTAGGCAGTTCAACCTGGCGCAGGCGCTGGAATTTCGTCATGCCGATGCCGTTAGCGGCTTCAATAAGTGAGGGCGGTACGGCGCTCAGGCCGGAAAAGGTGTTGCGCACGATGGGCAGCAATGAGGCGAGAAACAGGGCGAACAGCGCCGGTTTGTCGCCGATGCCGATCACCACCATCGCCAGCGCCAGCACCGCCAGCGGCGGCAGCGTGTTGCCGACGTTGAAAATCTGCATCACATACTCAGCCCAGCGGCGCGCAAAAGGGCGACTCAGCAAGATACCGCTGGGAATGCCCACCAGCAGTGCAAACAGCATCGACCAGAAGACTAAAAAGAGATGCTGTTGCCCCAAATAGATCAGGTCGACCCGGCGCGCGCGCAGCGTGTCCAGACCCAGCCCCCAGACCAGCAGCGCCAGCACCACTACAATGGCCAGCAGCGCGAGTCCGGCGCGCCTGATCAGCGAACCATTTTGCATAGAGGAGTTCTCCCTGTTGTGTGTTGTCAGGGCGGCTTTCGCGTCGCCCGATTTTTCAGGTATGGATAAAAAGCTATACAGCCTATAGCAGCCTGCTGGCCGCGCTGCCACTTTTTATCGGCGAAATCAGACAGATAGAAATGGACGTCAGAGCGGGAAAAGCCGCATGGCCTCTGGTTTCCACCGCTAATTAACGCCTTTAGTCAATTTTTGGCGCTATCCTGTGACGCTGTCACAACAACAGCGCACGTCAGGCACACCGACGCGGCAAATTTAGGCTAGCCTTGCTGGATAACAAAAGGGAGATGTATGACTGAGAGCGCACACCTGCAGGTCAGCCATCGCGGCTGGATCCTCTTCGCCTGTATGCTGGCGATGTTTATGGCTGCCATAGAGGTGACCATCGTCGCTACGGCGATGCCCACCATCATTGCGGAGTTAGGCGGCTTTTCGCAGTTCGGCTGGGTTTTCTCCGTCTATCTGCTCACCCAGGCGGTCAGCGTGCCGCTTTACGGGCGGCTGGCGGATATGTGGGGCCGACGCAAAATGTTTTTTATCGGCACCTCGCTGTTTCTGATTGGCTCGGTGCTGTGCGGCTTCGCCCATAGCATGCTGTGGCTGATTCTGTTTCGCGCCTTTCAGGGGCTCGGCGCCGGCGCGATTATGCCGCTCAGTTCGACCATCGTTGCCGACATCTACTCGCCGCGCGAGCGTGCCAGCGTGCAGGGCTGGCTCTCCAGCGTCTGGGGCGTGGCGGCGATTGTCGGTCCGCTCACCGGCGCCTGGCTGGTGCAGCACTTCAGCTGGTCGCTGATTTTCTGGGTCAACGTGCCGATAGGGCTGATCAGCATGGCGATGCTGGCGCGCTTTCTGCCCGCACACTGCGCCGAAGAGAAGCCGCAGCCGCTTAACCTCACCGGCAGCGTCTGGCTGATGCTCTGCGTCAGCGCGCTGCTGATGGCGCTGCTGCAGGCGGAATGGCTCGGCTCCTGGCTGATCCTGTTTCTGCTGCTGGCGCTGTTTGCCGGCTGGCAGCTGAAAAAGCATGAGCTGCGCGCCGACGCGCCGCTGTTTCCGCTGGAGATCTGGCGCAGCCGCCTGATTATCGCCGGCAATGCCGGCAACCTGATTATCGGCGCGGCGATGATGGGCATCAGCGCCTTTCTGCCGACCTGGATCCAGGGGATTAGCGGCGGCACGCCGCTGCAGGCGGGCAGCGCGCTGGCGATGATGTCCATCGGCTGGCCGCTCGCCAGCACGCTCAGCGGCCGCCTGATGCTGCGCACCTCATACCGCTTTACCGCCCAGCTCGGCGCGCTGCTGCTGGTGGCGGGCAGCGCCTTGCTGCTGCTGCTGCGCGCCGAGAGTCCCATCTGGCAGGCGGGTGCCACCGCTTTTGTCATCGGCACGGGGATGGGGATGACCAGCACCACCTTTCTGGTGTCGGTGCAGAACCATGCGCACTACGATATTCGCGGCATCTGCACCGCCTCGATCATGTTCAGCCGTATGATAGGCTCGGCTATCGGCACCGCGCTGATGGGCGCGGTGCTGAACCTGAACCTGGCGCAGCGGCTGCCGCAGGCGCAGGATCCGGTGCAGCAGATCATGTCTGCGCCGTCGCGCGACGCCCTCAGCAGCGACGCGCTGCGCCATATGACGATGGCGATCGCCGCCTCGCTGCACTGGGTGTTTGTGGTGGCGCTGGCCATCGCGCTGCTGGCGCTGGGCGTGGCGTGGATGATGCCGCGACAGCGGCCGGAGACGGAATAGGAAAGGGCGACGACGTCGCCCTCAGAGGTTACTGCGCGGGCGCGTCCTGCGAGCTGCCCGCGCTGTCGGGCACGCTGCCTTCGTCGCCGCGTCCCGTGCGCTTATAGACGATTTTCTGCGAGTCATTTTCGCAGTGGCCCACCACCTGGCCGCCCGCCTGATCGGCCTGATCGTTAGGCACGATATCCAGCGTAAAGCCCGACTCCGGCACGCCGTTCTGGATAATCTTCTGGCTGATATCCGCCTTGACGGATTCACAGGAGGCGTGCGCCAGCACGGGCAGCGCCAGTAAAGTTGCGATTAACATTCCGGTCTGTTTCTTCATCACTTTCTCCTTTTGCGTAGTAAACCTTACTGACTATAGCAGCCTGCAGAAAAAATCAGGGCGTGACCGGTCGGCCGGTGCGGCGATCGAGACAGCGCAGGGTGTTGGACTCCCAGTAGGCGTTGACGTTGTAGCTCTTTTCGCAGGCGTCGCGCATATCAAAGGCGCGATCCGCTTTGTCGAACTCTTTCTCTACGCGGTTGTTCACCTTATGGCGCAGCTGCTGGGTCTCATTCCACTGCTCTTTGCTCTGGCGCGCCGCTTCATTACTGGCGGCGCTGCTGCCGTCCTCAATAATCAGGCGGCTGGTATTGGCGCTGGCCTGGACGGCGGTCAACAGCGTGCTGCCGGCCAGCAGCGCGGCGAGCAGGGTCGGAAACAATTTTTTCATCATCTCTTCCTTCGGTTGATGCCTGGCGCGGGGATGGTTCCGGCTTGCGGCAGACGGCGATTAGTATATCATCGCGCTTTCTTTGCTCACCAGTCGTGGGCAAGTTGTTTATCTTTGCGAGAGGATCGCATGCTGATTAAAACCGCGCTGCTCTTTTTTCTCACCGCCATCGCGGAGATCGTCGGCTGTTTTTTGCCCTGGCTGTGGCTGAAAAAGGCGGGTTCCGCCTGGCTGCTGCTGCCGGCCGCGCTGAGCCTGATGGCCTTCGTCTGGCTGCTGACGCTGCATCCGGCAGCGAGCGGACGCGTCTATGCGGCCTACGGCGGCGTCTATGTGGTGACAGCGCTGCTGTGGCTGCGCGTGGTGGATGGCGTGAAGCTGAGCGCGTGGGACTGGAGCGGGGCGCTGGTGGCCTTTTGCGGCATGCTGATTATCGTGGCGGGCTGGGGCCGCGCCTGAGAAAGCCAGCCCGACGGGCTGGCCTGCTGCATCAGGGCTTGTGCACTTTCAGACCGGCCTGCGTCTGGCTTACCGGCATCATCTCCAGCGTATTAATATTGACGTGCTTCGGCAGCGTCGCCACCCAGTAGACCGCCTCGGTCACATCTTCCGCCGTCAGCGCGGTCGCGCCTTCATAGACTTTATCTGCTTTATCGTCGTCGCCTTTAAAGCGCACGTTGGAGAACTCGGTGCCGCCAACCAGGCCTGGCTCGATGTCGGTGACGCGCAGCGCGGTGCCGTGCAGGTCGGTGCGCAGGTTCAGGCTGAACTGACGCACAAAGGCTTTCGTCGCGCCGTAGACGTTGCCGCCCGCATAGGGCCAGCTTCCGGCAACGGAGCCGATGTTGATAATGTGGCCGACGTTACGCTCCACCATATCCGGCAGCAGGGCGCGCGTCATATAGACCAGACCCTTATTGTTGGTGTCGATCATGTTTTCCCAGTCTTCGACGCTGGCGCGGTGCGCCGGCTCGATACCGAGCGCCAGTCCGGCGTTATTCACCAGCACGTCGATATTGCGCCACTCGGCCGGCAGCGAAGCGATCGACTCTTCAATAGCCGCGCGGTTGCGCACGTCGAGCTGAACGGTATAGAGGTTGTCGCCCAGCTCCTCTTTCAGCGCCTGCAACCGCTCGGCGCGGCGGCCGCTGGCGATCACTTTGTGACCTGTTTCAATGAATCGGCGGGTGATACTTTGACCAAAACCAGCGGTGGCGCCGGTAACAAAAATAATCATCTCACTGTTCCTTAACTGATTTTCAGGTTAGACCTTGCTCACCATACCACTTCATTCGCGCCGCTGCGCGGCAAAAGCGCGCTCAGGCTGTAAAGGGATTTTGCAGGCGGCCGGTTGCGCGATGGTGGCGCACGCTGCACCAGCAAGGAGCAGCGGCCTGGGCGGCAGCATTCGACGCGCTGCACGCGGAAAGCGGAGCAACCGGTTGCGCATACGATACCGTTTTTTTCATCTGTGGCGTAATGCTGTTTTTACATAACATATTGAATAGTGGCGCTGTTATGGCATGGCAGTTGCAAAATCTGCCTGTTCACTCTGATCGTTATCCGCGTCCACGCGCGGCGTTAAGGAAATACCATGTCACAGACCCAAACGGCGATTCGTGCCAGCTTTTTCGATTTTAGCGATATCGCGCATCAGCCTGAGGCCATCATGGCGCAGGCGCGCTATATCGAGGATGGCGTGCTGCTGCTGGAGGCGGGACGCATTGTCGCGCTGCACCCCTGGGCGTCGCTGACGTCGCCTCCGGTCGAGGTGATCGATCTGCGCGGCAGGCTTATCGTGCCAGGCTTTGTCGACACGCATATCCACTATCCGCAGACGGAGATGATCGGCGCCTACGGCGAGCAGCTGCTGCAATGGCTGGATCAGTACACCTTTCCGGTTGAAAGCCAGTATCACTGCGCGGATCACGCCGCCGCCATGTCCGCCTTCTTTCTGCAGCAGCTGCTGGCGAACGGCACCACCAGCGCGCTGGTGTTCGGCACCGTGCACCCGCAGTCGGTGGAGGCGCTGTTCAGCGCGGCCGAGGCGCTGGAGATGCGGCTGATCGCCGGCAAGGTGATGATGGATCGCCACGCCCCGGACGCGCTGCTGGAAACGCCGGAGCAGAGCTACGCCGACACCCAGGCGCTGATTGAACGCTGGCACGGACGCGGCCGGCTCAGCTACGCGCTGACGCCGCGCTTTGCGCCGACCTCTTCTCCGGCGCTGCTGGAAAAGGTGCAGCAGCTGCGGCAGCGCTATCCCGACGTCTGGCTGCATACCCACCTGAGCGAAAACCCGGAAGAGGTGGCCTGGGTAAAAGCGCTGTTCCCACAGCATGACGGCTATCTCGACGTTTACCATCGCCACCAGCTGACCGGACGCCGCAGCCTGTTCGCCCATTGCCTTCACCTGGAGGAGAAAGAGTGGCAGTGCCTGCACGACACTGACTCCGCCATCGCCTTTTGCCCGACGTCGAATCTGTTTCTCGGCAGCGGCCTTTTTAACCTGAAGCGCAGCTGGCAGCAGGGCGTGAGGATCGGCATCGGTACTGACGTCGGTGCGGGCACCACCTTCAATATGCTGCAGACGCTGGGAGAGGCCTACAAAGTCGGGCAACTGCAGCAGTATCGGCTCAGCGCGGCGGAGGCGTTTTATCACGCCACGCTGGGCGGCGCGCACGCGCTGGATATGCATCACCACATCGGCAATTTCGCGCCGGGCAAAGAGGCGGACTTCGTGGTGCTCGATCCGGCCGTCTCGCCGCTGCAGCGGCTGCGCATCGACAACAGTAAAGATATCTGGGAGCGGCTGTTTGTGCTGATGACGCTGGGCGACGATCGCAATATCGCCCAGACCTGGGTCAACGGACGCGCGGTCTGGCAGCGCTGAGTTGTGACGGAGGCGGCAACCTGCCAGGATAATCTTTTGCATGGGCAATCAGGAGCGAGGCATGAACAGCAGAAGCAACCCGTTTTTCCAGGCCAGTACCTTGCCTTATCAGGCGCCGCCGTTTGACCAGATCGCGGAAGAGGATTTTCTGCCGGCGCTTCTGGCGGGCATAGAGGAGAAGCGTCAGGAGGTGCAGGCGATTGCGCAGAACCCGGAGGCGCCCACCTTTGCCAATACCTTTGAGGCGCTGGAGCGCAGCGGAGAGCTGCTGGAGCGCGTCAATCTGGTGTTCGGCGCCATGACCTCCGCCAATACCAGCGACTATCTGCAGCAGATCGACGAAGAGATCGCACCGCAGCTGACCGCGCTCAACGACGAGATCGTGCTGAACGGCGCGCTCTTCGCGCGGCTGGATGCGGTTTATCAGCAGCGTCAGACGCTGGCGCTCGACCCCGAATCGCTGCGGCTGGTAGAGGTGACCTGGCAGCACTATCAGCTCTCCGGCGCCAGCCTGGCGGAGGAAGCCAAACAGCAACTCAAAACCCTGAACCAGCAGGCGGCGCGGCTCAGCACCCGCTTCACCAATAAGCTGCTCGCCGCCACCAAAGCGGGCGGGCTGGTGGTCGAGGAGGCGGAGGCACTGGCAGGGCTTAGCCCGGCGGATCTCGCTGTGGCCCAGGCGGCAGCGCAGGCGCGCGGGCTGGAGAAGGCCTGGCTGCTGGTGCTGCAGAACACCACCCAGCAACCGGCGCTGCAGGCACTGCGTACGCGCGCCACGCGCGAGGCGCTGTTCACCGCCTCGATCACGCGCAGCGAGAAGGGCGACGAAAACGATACCCGCGCGCTGGTGCTGGAACTGGCGCAGTTGCGGGCGCAGCAGGCGCGACTGCTGGGCTTCGCCAGCTTTGCCGAATGGCAGCTACAGGATCAGATGGCGAAAACCCCGCAGGCGGCCTTCGCCTTTATGCGCAATATCGTGCCCGCCGCGCGGGCGCGCGCTGAACGCGAGGCGGCCGCCATTCAGCAGACCATCGATCGGCAGCAGGGCGACTTTACGCTGGCGGCATGGGACTGGAACTTCTACGCCGAGCAGGTGCGCAAAGCGCAGTACGATCTCGACGAAAGTGAGATCCGTCCCTATTTCGAGCTGAACAACGTGCTGGAGAAAGGGGTGTTCTGGGCGGCGAGCCAGCTCTACGGCATCCGCGTCAGCGAGCGTCACGATCTGCCGGTCTACCATCCCGACGTGCGCGTGTATGAGATCTTCGACGTTGACGACGCGCCGCTGGCGCTGTTCTACACCGACTATTTCAAGCGCGACAACAAAGGCGGCGGCGCGTGGATGAGCAACTTCGTTCATCAGTCCCGACTGCTGGCGACGCGTCCGGTGATCTACAACGTCTGCAACTATACCCGACCGCCGGAAGGCGAACCGGCGCTGCTGAGCTGGGACGAAGTGATCACCCTGTTTCATGAGTTCGGCCATACGCTGCACGGGCTGTTCGCCACCCAGCGCTATCCGAGCCTTTCCGGCACCGCCACGCCGCGCGACTTCGTCGAGTTTCCGTCGCAGTTCAACGAGCACTGGGCGAGCGAGCCGCTGGTGTTCCTCAACTACGCGCGCCACTATCAGAGCGGCGAGGCGATGCCAGAGGCGCTGCATCAGAAAATCGTGCGCGCCAGCCGGTTTAACAAAGGCTATGACATGAGCGAGCTACTGGCCGCCGCGCTGCTGGATCTGCACTGGCACAGCATTGGCGCAGACGAGACGCCGCAGTCGGTAGCGGGTTTTGAGCAGCAGGCGCTGCAGAGCGATAATCTGGCGCTGGCCGCCGTTCCGCCGCGCTATCGCTCCAGCTATTTCCAGCATATCTGGGGCGGCGGCTATGCGGCAGGCTACTACGCCTATATCTGGACGCAGATGCTGGCGGACGACGGCTATCAGTGGTTTGTGGAGAACGGCGGCCTGTCACGCGAGAACGGCGACCGCTTCCGGCAGATGATCCTGTCGCGCGGCAACAGCAGCGACCTGAAGCAGCTCTATGAGAACTGGCGCGGCGGCGAACCGCAGCTGGAGCCGATGCTGAAAAACCGCGGCCTGGCCGATTAAACCTCAACGGGCGTCATGCCCGCTTTTTTTATCCCAGCGGGCCACCCTCGATGGTTTCGCACATACCCGCCAGCACGCGCTCCCCGGTTTCCTGCCGCAGTTCCTGATACCAGGCGGCGGTGGCGGCGGGATCTTTGCCGTGCGTCACGTCGCAGCGCTTACGCGCTTTCAGCACCAGATCGCGGGTGCGTTCGACGCGCCGCGCTTCATAGCGCAGCAGCGCATCTTCAATACCCAGCGAATGGGCGGCGAGCGAGGAGGCCAGCACCAGCGCGTCTTCCATCGCCGCGCAGCCGCCCTGACCAATATCGGGCGTGGTGCTATGCGCCGCATCCCCCAGCAGCGCAACGCGGCCGCTGACGAAACGGCTAAAGGGATCGATATCGTGGATCTCGACGCGGTTGGTGGTGGCGGGATCGATAGCGTCAATCAGCCGCTGCACCGGCTGCGCCCAGCCCTGAAAGTAGCGGCGCAGGTCAGCTTTCACGCTGCTGCGATCTTCCGCCAGCCCTTTCGGCAGAGGGACGTCAAAAAAGAAGTAAAAGCGATTGCCGCTTACCGGCATCAGGGAGACGCGTTTGCCTTCGCCGACAAAGGTGGTCCACTGATCGGCGGGCGCCAGCGATGCATCTGTCTCCACCAGACCGTTCCAGTTCACGTAGCCGGCGTAGCGGCGCTCGACCTTTTCCCCCAGCACGCTGTGACGGATCACCGAGTGCGCGCCGTCTGCGGCGATCAGCAGATCGCCCTGCGCGCGGGTGCCGTCTTCAAAGAGAGCGGTAACGCCACTCTCATGCTGCTCAACCTGCGTCACGCGCTTGCCGAAGCTGACGCGTTCACGGCCATAGGCGTCAATGAGCATCGCCTGCAGCTCAGCGCGCGCCACCGGAGAGGGATATTCTCCCACCTGGCGCACCAGCGGCGCCATGCTGAAGCGCGTCAGGGTGGCGCCGCTGGCAAAATCCTGATAGGCCATAAAGGCCATATTGCCGCTCAGGGCACGCAGCTGCGCCTTCAGCCCCAGCGCATTCAGGCATTTGACGCCGTTCGGCCAGACCGAAATTGCCGCGCCCACCGGCTTCATCTCTTTTACCGCTTCATAGACTTCAGTGGCGATACCCGCCTTTTCCAGCGCGAGTGCCGCGCTCATGCCGCCAATGCCGCCGCCAATTACAATCGCTTTCATACAGGTCTCCTTGTAGACAGGCAAAGCGCTGCAACTTTTGTACCAACCCCGCAGCGCCCGCCTGAAGCGCCTCTCAGAGAAAAAGCGCGGCGCGGGCGCGCCAGCAGCAGGCAATTCAGCCGGGAGAATGCATTGTTTTGGTGCTTTACCCGCGGCCTGAACCTTTCGTTTCAGCCCGGCGGCGGAAGTGTGACCGCCCAACGCTTTTACGCGCGCAGCAAGGACGTTTGCCCGTTCGCCAGCCATACTTAGCCGGTGTCGAATCCAGGGAGAGTAAACATGAAAACGCGTTACATCATAGCGATGCTCACCGCATTGCTGCTGGGGCAGAGCGCTCTCGCTCAGCCAGTTGCATCCCAGGCGCTGTTTAGCGGACGGGCGCCCATCGCCCAGCTGACGCCGGTCGCGGCGAAGTGCGATCTCGCCAGCTGTCAGCAGAACTGCTATGTAGAGCGTTCTCACTGCAACACGCGCGGCAACGGCTCCTGTAGCAGCCAGACGCAAATTTGCGTGCAGAACTGCGCCAGCCAGTGCAGATAAGGCAGAGAACGGCAAACCCTGGCGTTTGCCGTTTAATGATGGAGATCAAATTGACCCGCCGCCGTTTCCCTTTGTTTTTCCGCATCACGTAGAATAGTCATTTTTCCTTCACCAAAACCCGCTTTACTGCCAGGCACGGTGACGCGTTTCTTAAGGGTGTTATGAGTAGCTACCTCTATCTGTTTATCGCCATTGTGGCGGAAGTAATCGCCACCAGCAGCCTCAAGGCGTCTGAATCCTTTACCCGACTCTGGCCAGCGGTGATCACCGTGGTCGGGTACGTTATCGCCTTCTACTTTCTGACGCTGGTGCTGCGCACGATGCCGACCGGCATCGCCTACGCTATCTGGTCGGGCGTGGGGATCGTGCTGATCTCCATCGTGGGCTGGGTGGTGTTCAAGCAGAAGCTCGATCTGCCTGCTATCCTCGGCCTCGGCTTGATCATTGCCGGTGTGCTGGTGGTGAATCTTTTCTCTAAAACGGTAGGACACTAACCCCTTTATCTTTATCAACGGGAGAAGCAGGTGAAAAAAGCGCTTAAAGAAGCGGATATTGATGAGGTGCAGACGCTCTACCGCAATCCCTGGTTCAGCGTGCAGAAGGCAAGCATCGATCTGGGGGAAGCGCAGCGCCGCGACTTCTATGCCGTGCATCATGACCGT
>Ga0157362_1001042_pt1 | contig 11034 bp, 5 predicted proteins | sample AttlaeALBM3_FD_111480 | JGI IMG/M metagenome (GOLD analysis project Ga0157362, IMG submission 111480) | Fungus gardens microbial communities from leaf cutter ant in Ribeirão Preto, State of São Paulo, Brazil - Atta laevigata ALBM3 | ecosystem: Host-associated > Fungi > Mycelium > Unclassified ... | reverse complement strand
TATATTTATATTTTTGTATAATACAATATTCGCAGCCATTATTTCTAAATTTTGAATTCATAAATAACTGATTTAATGAAAATATTTCTAACGTGATTTTAATAACAATTTTATGAACGATTGCATTAAGCAATCTATATTTTCAATATTCGCTGAAGTATTGATGAAATAGTTGATCTAAAATGCACCATTTAATCCATATTTAATAAATATGATTTCATTCTAGTAATTGCACACATAGCGAGTTTTTTCAATTAAGAATTTTTTAATTTTGGCTTTCTACAAAAATAAATCGAGTTTTAACGATGAATATTTGTATCTCATGCTACATTTAAACTAGCAACTAATTTTGTGTAATTGAAATAATATTCGATGCAATGTACATAAAAATAATTTATGAATGAAGAACATTTTTATTAACTCTTATCACAGTATTGATATTTTGTAAACTCTCTCTTTCTCTCTCTCTCTCTCTCTTTCTTTGTTTTATTCAAATGCTATCTTTTTATGTAGACAATAGAAAATACGAACTTGCTTGAACGTTTTTCGTGCGCTTGTACCAAAACTCGGTGCAAAATGCAGATCTATATTCCGCTGCAACGAAAAATCCGGCGAAAAAGAATTTGGTTGAATGGAATCGAATATCTAGGCCTTTCTCAATGGAGACACTCGAAGATCTTTTTCGACGCCACCATCGCTACCGCCCTCCTTCGATAGTCGATGGACTCAGACAACCATCTATTCGCGGGCGTCTCATACCATCAGCATCTCGGGCCCAACCCATTTCCCATTCCTTGAGAGCCGCCCTGCACATTTCCCAGACGTGCCTCCAGTGCCGGCAGTCAAATGCCAATACGGCACTTATCCTCGAACTAAAGCTTCCCTCGTTCGCCAACACCGAGCTGCTACCACCACGCGTCCTTCCTATCCTCAACCACCACCCCGGTGCGAGGGCTTTTAAACTATTATAGGAAATGACGCATCGTGGGTCGTGCCAAGGAATTCTCCAGCCATATATTCACAATATATGTCTTCGAGAGCGTTTCAACGTCGTTTATGGAGATGGATGCGTCACGACAGAGCTGAGAAAAGCGAGTGATGTTGCGTGTAAATTTATTTAGATCATAAAATTTCAAATTATCCCGTTTAAGAGTTATCTAATAAAACGCAAGTATCGGTACTTATGTTTGCGGGCTCGATGCTTTTGCTTATAGTGATGTATCAATGAATGTTTTTTTTTAATATCCATTAGAAATTTAATTACATGATATCGCGTAAATATCACGTTATTGCCAAATCTGTATGATAGAAAAATCATTCTTTTGTAAAATTAATTATATAATGAAGGAGTATCCGTCTATGAGATAACTATCGGGTAAACTGATCGATGTTTGTCTGTTGGTGTTTGTCAGACTATGTTAAAGCTGATTGAAATGAGGGTGAGTCCACGATGATGTTTTACTAGTGTCTTGTCTAGGATGGGTGCGGTCAATGCCAACAAAGCGACATCCCAATGAGACCACCGATTGTTTCAAAGGGTGATGAGTTTATTCTGTAAAGGATCGGTCGATTTCTCTTATATTGCAAATTGGACATTAAATTTGAAATTTGGAAATTTATTTCGTATTAAAATTTATATGGAATTAAAATGTAAGTGAAATTAAAATTTGAAGAATTTTAATTTCATATATATTTAAAACTGAAATTCTGTATTTTCATAATTTTTTTTGTGAATGCTAAGTTTAGATTAGATTAAAATTTTTTCTTAATAAAAGAGACACAAAAATTCCAGGGAAGAGTACTTCTTAATAAATTCCACTGAAACTTAAGGGAAACACGTAAATGTCTGGTCCGAGACATTTCCGTTTAGGAAGTGGGTGCTAGAGATTTAGTTTCCACTACACGAGAAAAAAGGATTTTTAAGTACTTGTTCACTGTAAGACTCATGAGTTATTGGTGGAAACCGCAGGAAAGTGGAAATCGACATTGTAAAATCAGAGTATTTTCTTTTTAACTGAAATAGCTAGTATTAAATTTGCCTCGATATTTTAATGCATGTTTAAATATATTTATATAATATTATCTAGCAAAATTTGATATCTTGATACTTGAATATACATAATTCGGAAACTTAAATCATAATTCGGAAAAATGCAAACAACCTCAATCTTTTAATTTTTTTTTGAATAAAAAATTAATTAGAAATGAAAAACAAAACGTAAATATATTTTATTATCTGAGAGAAGATGTGTAATATTTTTATATCAGTTTAAATATTTCTTGGTAGGTACATTAAAAATTTTCTTAATTTCTATTATTCGATCTTTTTTTTTACCGTTTAACGGTTTAATTTTTCAATATCGCTCGTTTTCTTTCGAACACTTGCGATCGCTCAAGCGGGACATCGCTTCGACGATCCACATTCCCTTCGTCCCCTGACGCGCGTTTCCTTGCTCGCGATTCGGTTCTCGTTGCGTCGACTCTCATAGAAATCCTGCACACGTATCGGGCACGTATCCAGCCGGAATAATCGAGCGGGCGATTCCGTTCAGAAACGATCAGCGCAAGCAGAAGGTCCTCTTGACTCGAAACATGATTTCAAGGCGGGCAACAGTTTGTCGTGCAGTTCGCCGGGGACTGCCGCTTTACGCGAGAGTGCTCTCGGAAACTATCCATCGACTTGTAACTCGACGTATGTCCGTCGTGCTGAGCGCGTGCAATCGAAGAATTTCAAGAAGGCTTCATTTTATACTGATTGTTGACATAAAATGTCGCGCACCAATTTATGCACAATAGTTTATTGGAACTAAGAGTGGTTGTATTGCAAGCAAAAGATTTACAAACATAAGAAGTATTTTTCAAATATATAATTTTTTATATGTCACTTTCTACTTCGGGAGATTTGAAGAATTAATATCGTAATTTAATTTTTGATTATCTGTTAATGTGAACTATGAATGTAGAATAGTCCTGTCCTTACATTTTGTCTTTACATTGTATCTTCACAAGCTGACTTATAATGTAAATGAAACATAAGCAACCTGAGATATAACTTCAGAAAGAAAACAAAATTCGGTTCCGGCGCGATGGATTTTCTATCGGGCTTTTCGCCATCGACAAGTTAGCTGGTTTCCCGATTATCCCTAGAGAAATACGGGAGCAAGATACCGAGAGCAATTCTTGGATTGTTTACTTGAAAATTGTTGAAATTAAAGCAACGATATTCTTCTGCCTTATAATGGTACCTGACGAGTTTTGTCGCTATCCTGATGTTTTTCTTCCTCTAGACGGAATGAATTACCCTGGAGAACATTCGGGATATGCTTCCAAGATGTCTTTTGTAACTTTTTCAACTCCTATACAAGTGCAGATTAAAAGTAGTCTTGTTTCGAAACAATCTCGCGGGTATATAAGATATTTTGCAATTTATCAGAACGCACGTAATTTTATTTTGCTAGAATCCAATCTAAGTCAAATTTTAATATCAAAATATATTTCACAGATTTTATATATGGCAAACAAAAATAGTATCACTGATGTCAAAAGAAATAATTTATATTAAAAAAATGATAAGAAGAAAATAAAGAAATTAGCTTTCTTTTATTTACTGCTATTATTGATCTGTAATTTATTGAGCTCCACAATTTATTGTTTTCAATTTGTTAAAAATATTAAATCCTTATAAAAATCGAAGAGTCGTTTGCATGTTCTTATAGATGATTTGACTTCATATATGAATAATTATACACATATATTATGATTAGTAATATTTGGATTATTTTTTTGATACAAACGGGATCGTCTATTCGATGTTGGAGAGCGATCTAACCTTTTTTCGTAAAGAGTGCTAATTCTTGTGATAATAGAGAAGGATATTATGGTTGTCGCAGAGATGCGTATATCGGTGTCGTTATAAATCAGTTACAGTCGCACCCATGGCTTATCAGTCACGCCATATTCATACTGGCTCGTTCTAAGCCGGTGGCTTCGACTGCCCTGTTGGTATCCGCCCGCATGGTATCCGGCGTAACACGAATTACTAAAATGCCAGAGCATACGACAAAGGCCTCGTTCCACAAGTATCACACGGGAAGAAGTGAAATATTATTCTGAAGAAACTGAACTATGAGAACCTGCGTGTGAAATTATGTTAACTGTTTTCTTTGTACGATCATTGATAAAATTGTTTTGCAGTCAAATTTAATTCATTAAAGGATAGTCATTAGAAATTATTAACATAAACAAGTAGCTTGATAACAGATAATGAATATTGTAGTAGAATAATGGATTATTTTAATTTTAACGTCTTTACATGACGTTCTTTGTTAAGAACACTTTACGAAGTTATTCTACGTTAATCGTACACTGAAAGAAATATATATTAAAGTTTAATGAATTATTTGTTTGAACAGTACCGACTAAATATTTACTAAATCTAAAGATATATTTAGCCCAGACCATTAATTTGATTTAACAATCATTTTTGTTTTGTAAATAAATAAATATTTATTTACTATAAGTAAATGTTTAGTTGGCATTAATTCAAATAAGTATTTATTAAAATTTGAACTTTTTTATGTATTAATTTCGTCATAAAGTATTAGAGATTAAGTAAATCGTTGCTTTTAAGCATAAAAAAATGGAAAAGTTTTTGGTAACATATTTTTATATACCTACTTCCATTAGATCAATACTTTTGTTATAAATTGGATGCGTACAACCGTATTAGCTCCATAGAGATTAACATGGATTTGACGGTAATACTCAATAATCATCTAATCACGGGTCGAAATATCCTGTCGTCTGCATAAATTACAGGCACGTCGAGTACAGTGCCGATAAATAATGCATTCTATAAGCGCATCCCTGCCGCGCAGCGCGTGCAATTTCCTGCGACTTTCCTCGATCAATGTTTCATGCGCGACATAACCGTGGCCGCTATCCATGACTTCCCTGGCAATAGAGATCATCGATCTCTCCATGTTTCTGCCTTCTCTCCTCCATCCTTCCATCCATTCGCCTGTGATGCATTTAAGCGTACATGTAAACGCACGTGCGTTTAAATCCCCCCGAACGACCGAGACCCGGTTGCATTGTCTTACCTCCGGCTGACCCTCGCGGGGTCATAGATCACAGGCTTCCTGGAGTAGCCCATGATATAAATCATCAGTCGCGCCGGTTAGCCTTAGCGAATTTATCGTCCGCATCCGAGGCACTTAATTTATCAACGAGACAACGAACGATACGCAGCGAAGCGGCGCGACTTGCGAACATGTTTTTTCGTACGCTTATATTATACTTTGCGCGTTGCTTAAAAAGTGCGTGAGCAAATAAACAGACGGTACTGCAAAATTCTATGTAGAATTTCGTTCCTCCGCGTAGTTCATAGCGATTTATTCTATAGTTATAAATTTATTGCATGCAGAGAGCGTAAGAGGAGACAGAATATCTAATATTAAAATCTTTTATGGCTGATTCATCCTTGCTTTTCTTCCTTTATATTTCTCGATTTGCATGTGTGGGGAAGGAAAGACGCATTTCACGTTCACTTCGATACATGGATACTGGTAAACCTACGTTTAGTAGATAGCGCAGAACGAGGACTCCCCGAGGACGACTGCGGACAGGAGAAAGGGGAAGCATACAGAAATTGAAATTCAAAGTTACGGCCGTAACCCTGGAAAGCCTTGTCCGTATGCATGTCTCTCAACCAAATGCAACACTCATATGCTGCTCTGTTCGGGGAAAATGAAATCCGGTTGGAGTTGCTATTGAACGCAATAAAAAAGCTCGTAACGAAAAGAGGTCATGCATATAGGCTCTACCCTTTGTCCATGTTTCCCACACGAGAATATTATCAATGGAAACAATTCGCTTATCGCTGACATATAAAATTTTATTATTAATATTATTTTGCTTCCATAAAATTTTATTATTTACAACAATGTATATTCTTCTAAAATCTATTATTTTACGAAACTGAAAGCGCCAGTAGTCTAGGAAATTATCGAGATAAAAATAAGAAACATTTAAATAAGGATAAATTAATAAAAATTTCAGAAATAAACTCGATAAGCTTGAATCAATGTAATATGAAATTTACAATGAACTCTTTATTTATAAAGAGTGATTTTTCCAAAGAATAATAGTAAAATAATTCTATTATTTATAAGTATATCGAAAGAGAAATGTTGCTGTATACATGTAATCACGTCTAATCTATTTTTAGTGACTCTTTTTGAACACTGATAAATCCGTCCTCTTATTTGTGCGCTTTCCTTCGCATCAGATTAGACACTGTTATATAGAGCTCTTTGAAAGCGATCGGGGAAAAGGATCGGTCTTCTCTATCCCTTTACCTCTATACTCCTTTTATCGACTTCATCTAACCCGCTCGACTCGCCATAGTCAATTAGTTAATGGCTTGCGGACATTCACGTAATCTGTGCCATGGTAAATGAAAATACTGTCGCTATGGTTTCACCCGTTGATTATTCTGTTGGAAAAAATCATAAACGAAAGAAAACCGTGGAAATTTTAAATTAAGAGACAATGCGCTTTTGTGCAGATGAATCAATTGATTTGAACGCTCTTTTTATTACAAACGGTATACAAACAATATGAGAAAGAAAACTAATCGAGCCGATTTCTCGTTAATATACTTCTTTTTCCACGGGATCACGTGCATTCTGACCACGATGATGTCAATTAGTTAATGGCGAGCCCCATGCTTAGGTAAGCGCGGCTTACGTAAAATCGCGGCAATAGAAAAGCGCATCGCGAGTGTCGTGCCGGTCCATTAAGCATATTGCGCAGCCCTACTTCGAAAGTCCTAAAAAGTGAAAAAAAAACGACGGCAGAAGGGGATGATGAAAATAATAGCGGGAGCACATGTAGGGCCGCGCTGTGCCGAGCGAGCGGCACTTATATTAAAGCTCTTTTTAGCCACATTATGTTGCCGCGCGTACTGTCACCTTTCCCGTAAATGGATTTCTAACTTGAATTTTTATCGCGAAGAGCGTTACAGATATAAAAAATAGATAGCAGAAATACGAATAGTATGGTTATATTCTTATACATTGATTTATTACATATTTAATTTTGTTTATATATTAAAATAAAAATAAAAGTAGTTTTGTGACTCCAAGAATGAATCAAATACAAGTAAAATACCTACATAAGTTTTGCGGTTGTTGGTACGGTTGATGCGTAAATAATAATTCATAAAGCGATAAAATATTATTAGCAAACAGTTGGAATGTACTTACGAAATTAACTGCAAACGTTTCGACTTTGGATTTGAGTTCTTCTGAATGCGGAAGTTAATTTCAAACCAATTTATACTTTGTATTTCCGCATTAAGGAGAAATATCATCTTATAAATATATTATTTAAGGCTCATCTAGGTATTTTATTTGTATTTTATTTAAATATATTTTTAGTTGTATATTATTTGATTTCTATTGCAGCATTAGAATTTTCGCATAATTTATATTTTATTTACATACAAAATGAAAGTGGAATTTCTTATACACATATACACTTAGCCCGCCATAACATCTGCACTCGGCAAACGTTGTATTATTAATACTTAATTCATGCGAAATGAGAAACACCGAGTGTGCGGCACTAGCTGCCGAAACATCGACGATGCAATTATTTAAATATCCATTTTAAAGCCACGCGTCTCGAGAAGTACTCGATTATGAGGTACATTTGCGAGATTCTTATTAAGAGCTTTTCGTAATACTATTTCAAACATACATTTTGACGTTAATGAAATATACAATGCTTTTTCATCATTGATAAGATGTTACATCATACTCTTGTTCATGTCGCATGTCTTAGCGATTCGTTATAGAGTGTCTAATTAATATTTTAGAATATATCAGATATAACTCATTGATGCTTTATTCCAATCTTCATTCAAAGCAGATAACATGGTTATCATTGAATTTCTTACAACGATTCCCATCGTCGTGTCATAGTTATTCAAACATCATAGTTTCGAATGGCATCTTTTAGATTGATCCACCAGACAAAAGCAATTTCATTTGTTCTTTTCTATTTGTTCTTCATCGCTTTGATTTCCTCCTCTTTCTTCGCCGAAGCCACTCGTCACTCGATTACAAGTGCTTTCGGTTCGAGGGGATTTTAATTAAATGCTTTTCTGCTCAAAGATTCAACCATTCTTAGGAATTCGTCCCTGTCCGTACGCGATCAAGACGACCGAGATTTCGCGATCGGGACATTTGTTTTCTCAGGTAAACGAGAAAAGAATAGATCACTTCCGTCTTTCGGAAAACTTCCCAGATGGTCGATTAATCAAGACGTTCCGAGCGGCAAAATTGCACGAAAGAAATTTCCCATCTGAACATTATTCAAAGCTTTTCTACTACTAATTGCTTGAAAAGCTAAAGATTGCTGGCTTTTTGTCAAACTTATATCTACAATGGATGTTTGGAAATGTTAATTGTAGATTATATAGTTAAATCTTCAACTGTGAACATAGCTTTAAAAATTGTACGTTACGACTTTGTTTCGTTATAATATAAATAAAATATTATATACGTAAGAGGTAGTTTAGTTTTTAAAGTCTTGATTAATAATTATTTTCAACATAAATTGATTTAAACTGCAGTGTAATAATGAATTTGATATTGATTTGCCTTACTTAGCGATTGACATATATTTTCATTAATATATATAATCTAATCCTGAATTTAAGCAAAAATTTCTCTTCGAAATTCAGAAATATAACTTATGTGATATATATTCGGATACATTTAAACAAGCACATTAAAATTAGTTAAAAAAACGGTAGGATTCTAGCGATGTATTTCGATGTGGCTGATTTAACATGAGATTAGCTTTACTGAGAAATACAACTTTATTAATCGCACGTTAAATAATCTGAAAGTTATTACGCAGCAACCGGGCACCGTAGTTGCTGTTAATTCGCATTGTGAGCCACAATTAAACTCGACGCAGAACAATCGTGACATTATATTAAAACTATGTATTGTTAAAGTTCGCAAAATTTATAATTTTAAATGAAAATTCGCAAACTTGTGAGTTGTATGTTGCTTGTCACGGCTTGGTTGAGTTTTTAATCATGTTGTTCGTAATGCAAGGTAAAAGAGTTCTTTAAATTAGATTTATGTATCTTTTAGTCGATTAAAACTTTGTTATGACGTTAAAATATCATTTGTAAAGAATTTAAAATTTTATTTATGAGTTGATTTTAAAGAAAATCCACGAACTACTATAATCATTAAAAGAATAAACTATAAATTAATTTAATAAACTATATTAAAAATGTAATATAGAAGTAAGATATTACAAAAGTGAAATATGTGAATATTAAAGTTTTACAAAGAATTTATTATAGATGGCATCTTTTATCGTAATTTTAAAAACATGCGTGTGATTCACAAACTCCGTATAATTTTTTATTTTTTATTTTTTGTCTCCATGAATTAAAAAAAAATTTTTTCTTCAAAAAATGAACAAATTTCTCAGGAGTTATGACATAACTATAAATAATCACATTGAAAATGAACACTTCGCGTCACTCCGATATGCGGAACGTAACTCACGCCGTGCTGTACCGCCAACATAAAAACGCCGATCGTATATCACGCATAGCATGCGTAACCAACTGCATAGGCTTCGTGCTCGTAGAATCGTTCACACTCTATACACCGGTAATTTTTCTTAAAAAATCACGTAAATTAAATTCTCATTATTTCCATAATGGACAGTTCATGCGACGTTAATGTTATGACATTACAACTCGAGTTTAGAAGTGTTGACGCTTTCTAATAAGATGATGTGTCTTACAACAGATATATTTTTGCAATTATTAAATTCTTTTTTTCTGACTGATATATGACAAGCATTATGAAATATACCGTATGTTATATTGAGTATATAATCGTGATTAGATAAACAAAGAAGTCTGAATTTTGGAGGTTCTTACTTTTCATCGGATTTCTTATTTCTCTGTGAAAATTAAGGTAATGTTAGCTAAAAGATATTTTACTTTGCACGATTTATCATAAAATATATGAAAGTTTAACTTAAGTGAATTAAACTAGTTTATGCTATGCACAATCGAGCAAACCTTTAATTTCATATCGTGCTCACTGACGATAGTTTTCCAAGATATCTGAGATAGCGTTGGCTAGGTCGATAAGCGTCCATGCGCAAAATCCTTAAGCGATGCTCAAGAAATCGTAATAACTACCGCCAGTGTTTAACAGTATATTTATGGTAGAATCGACACTCTCTCGTGCTCATTCACGCTTCGCGAAATCTTACGGTTTCCTATAGTCATAACTTTCTCGATATTTCCAGGATGAAATGAATCGAAATGAAAACGTCATCGGTGAAAACGTCGTTATTGATTTTCGACAATTTGTAGGAGAGTAGATAAATTTAATAATATTTTATAATTGTGATTTATTAAAGTAACTATTAATTCGCGCATTTTTTATCATATATTTTTATTCAATAATATATTTGTATGTAGTGTGTAAATTATATTTTATGATATATATTTATACATTTTTTTTAATGCGAATGTTTTGTAAATGATTTTTTCAATCGTTAATAATTTTTATAAAAAAAATATTTTGTCCATTTTCTCAATAGGTTTTTTTTTAAAGAACATATCATGGGATTCGATGGCAGGGTAATAAGAAAACATTTTAAAGATTTTAAGTTTTAGGCTTAAAAAAATATGATTTTTGTCCTTTCTTACATATTTATTCGCATATATATTTTTAAATATAACAATAGTAATATTTAATACATAATAATGAAAATTCTTGAAACAATATTTATGTAATAAATATTATTGATTAACACCTTTCATACCTGTTTTATTGAAAAATCCGCCCACAGCGATTTGATCTCTGCCTTACAGATTCAAGGCATTCTCTTGATTAATTTTATGAAATTTCGATAGATTTCCACGTAATTTCAAGACTACTTCACAAAGATATATCAATAAAATATATTATTTATTTT
>Ga0157362_1001041_pt1 | contig 11039 bp, 5 predicted proteins | sample AttlaeALBM3_FD_111480 | JGI IMG/M metagenome (GOLD analysis project Ga0157362, IMG submission 111480) | Fungus gardens microbial communities from leaf cutter ant in Ribeirão Preto, State of São Paulo, Brazil - Atta laevigata ALBM3 | ecosystem: Host-associated > Fungi > Mycelium > Unclassified ... | reverse complement strand
TTTTACGTTTCCGCTTTGAGAAAAAAGCATGATTAACCCTCAGAGGGCAAAAGAAAAAGTAGAATAATAAGTTATAGAGAATGATTAGAATAAATAGCGCACGGAAAAAAGTTATCGTTTTAATTGATACATTTTAATACTATAAAAGTCTCTATTTATGCTAATATACATATATATATATATATATATATATATATATATATATATATATAAAAATCTCATTGACTAATTGTTAAATTAACGATAAGCTTTCTTGGTGCGGATTATTATCGACATAAATAATGCGCTAAGAAAGACACAGACCTAAGTTACAAAATGCAAGTATCCAATGTGACTAAAAAGAAAAGTACAAAAAATTTTATAAGTAACTTGCTCTAATTCATAATGCAATACTATCGACGATACTGCTATGTCATTCACTTATCAAAACTACTGTGTTAAGTCGATTCCAGATATGTGGCTTAGGTCTATATCGTCCTCGGCATGAAATAAAGCTAAAAACTAAAAATCATTGTTACGAGAGCAATTGAATTCGTCGGAGCCGTCCAAGCAATGCGACCGGCCATCGCAACGTCTCTTAATGTCGAGGCACACTCCATCGTTGCATCGAAACCACCCAGGTGGACATTCGGTTACTACAATAATTACCAAGTACCATGTCGAGTATTATCGTGCATGCTATCCATACAGGAAGAATAAGGGAAAAAGAAAAAAAATGGCCTTACCACCGCAGGATTCCGTATTTGTTCAAGATAATCAGACGTGTAAGGCTAAAGAAACGTGCTGTCATCGCACGTGAAATTCATTTTATTAACACTTGAGTAATCGCGGCGATATGTATGCAAATTTTTTATCTTTTAATTGCAATCGGCGCATATTACACAAGACGGGAACACCTGTTTTGACAGATATTGATTTTGTGATGTATTCAGATTTCCCTTAGTAATCCTTTCCTCGAAAGAAAAAAAAATCTCGCTTATAAATTAAATACTTCTCAATGTGTATGTATTTATTATTCAATTTAATTATTTTTAATTTACCTTCTCAAAGAGACTTCTATCTATGATATTCTCAAACCGATAAACATCATGAGTAATAAAGTCTCTACGACTACTTAAGTGTTAAACAAACGTGGGGATGCTCGCATGAATTATTACGCGTTTCTTATCATACACAATAGACGCTGCTTGTCACCCTTGTTAGTCGTATATTATTGTACTTTGCTGAGTACACCAAGCACTCTGCTCTAATAAGTTTCTAAGGCAAAGTATACAGTAGAATGATCAATCCTCATGTGAACCCATCGGGACATTCGCTTTTCTTGCATCGTCCAATTAATATTATCATGAGCTACTTACAGGAGCTTTTATCATGCGCTTCCAAATGTTCATACCGGTTATACTCCCAGAAAGACACGTGCGCCAACACTTACAACATAGACAAAATGCAACGTGTGACATCAAGCAGCACATGCGAGAGTTCCTTTCGCAAGGAAAGAATGCGATATCATATGTGATAAAAAGTCATTCCATGCATACAATGACTTACAATTTCAATTAAATAGGTTGTTGAGATTTTAATTTAATAACAAATACATCCATATATTCTTAGTTCTTAGTCAAAGGAATCAATTTAGGATACATTGAGATTGGGATGGGAATAATGATTGTACTGTTGTTATTGTATGACGAAGGGAAACAATTAATAAAAAATGAAATAATGATTAATTTTCTATTATCATACAGGCATTAAAATTAACAGGAAATATATTATTAGATAATTCAAACTTAAATTTTGTAACATGCTGCATAGATTAATATTACATCTGATTGAGTAAAAAATTTTTCTAATCGAGATATAATCATTTGAGAATTCCAGCAAATTGAAAATAAATGGAAATTATGATATTCATCTTGTAAAAGCAGGTGTGTAATAATTTTACAGTGTGCGACTGGCTAACAAGCAAGAGCAGTGAAAAGGCCATTTTTTGTGAACGATTGTGGGCGTAAGCTATATATCATATAATTACCACATAGATCCTCATCGGATCCGTCGCTGCACTGCGTTATTCCATCGCATCTTTGGTTTTCCGGCAAGCATTCGCCACTGGCACACTTCCATTCGGCAGGTGTGCATACTCCTTTATGACACAGCATGTCAAAAGCTCCCGCAAAAAGCATTAAGGATTGGGGAATAGTAAGGAATCATGGTGTCATAATTGATTGTTACGTAAGCATGTATCATACTGTATGAAATTGATAAAAATTTCAGTAGGAATAAAAGTAGTTTAAATTAAATTCTCAAATCAAATTAAAGAAATATTTAATATATCAAAACTTTATATTAATACTTAAAAATAACTACAAATTATACATCAAATTATAATTTATAGATCATCAATATGTAAAATTATTATAGTATTAATTTTAATATTAACAGTTATTAAAAATTTATAAGTAATTACTAAGTCAATCATAAGAAAATAATCAATTTGAATGACACCACTGAATATTTGTGAGAATAATGAGCTATCAGTAATGAACTTTTATTGAATTGTCGATGATAAACATTAGCAATATATAAGTAGATATGTTGCATTTCAATAAAGAACTACATTACTACGCAAAAAATACTTAGTAAAATTTATCTGTCAGTGTTTTTCAATATACACATATTTTTACGACATTAAAAATAACAAAATATAAACTGACGCAGAATTATTAATAAAAAAAAAAAATGTAATTTATCAAACTGATTTAGGACAATTTATCGAAAGAGCTTATTATAGAAAAAGAATTTTAGTGAATTACTATAAATAAACACATAAAAATGAAATAATAAATATACATATAAATTTTTTTTTATTTTATAAGCAAAAGAGAGATTTCCTCAGGCTTGTAAAATCAGAAACCGTTCGTCATCGTTAATATGAATACGCGAAGGGAGGAAATCAGAAAACATTTGTCATCGTTAATATGAGTATGCGGAAAGGAAAGGAAGAGGATGGGCTGTGAGAACAAGATGAAATCCTTACCGCAGCCGCGCTCATCGCTGCCATCGAGGCAGTCGAAGACATTGTCACATTTCCGTCGTAGAAGAACGCAACTGCCATCATCGCAGCGCATTTCTGTCCTCGGATCGCATTCCCTCCTGCGTTCGGGTGTCCAGCGTGGATCAGAGTCTGAGCGCACACATACACACAGGCACATTCATGGGAAAAATCCGCAGCAAGGAAAATGAAGCATCGAGCAGCCAAAAGATCAAATTTAAAAGTACACTTGCAGTGAGACGTAATAATGCATTTACTTTCTATCATACCATAATGCAACTGAAAATGATGCAATAGAAAACTAAAAAGAGAATACCAGTTCGCAAGCAGAATCACAAATGTGGCTAAGATGTTGTATAAGAATGCCCTGTTCATTCAGTTCCCCAAATTTTCTACCCTTCGTTTTTTACTGTCCTTTCGGCAATTAGCAGAAAAACTGTTGCCGGAAAAACACTAAAGTTTGCAGGGAAAAAAACATTCAAAGGAACTCCTATCCAACACCGTCATCTGCATCCGAGCGTATAAGTTTGTGCGTAATGCAACTACTTGTACATCAATGCATGGCATATATATCCGCAGGCTGTTTTGTAACGCGGCGATTTGCAGCGCGAACGGGCGAGATTACCGTCAACGATCACCGTGAATCTTCCGTACGGGGGATTCGCGGGGTAATACGTTTCCGGTGTGTTCCGACCCTTCCGCACTCAGGTGGTACGATAAAATAAAGCCGTTGTCGAGAACACGGTTTGTTGAAGTACAGAAGAAAAAAAGAAAAGAAAAAAAAAGGAAGAGAGAGATGTACTTGTACATCTTCAATAAGTTGCCTCGGTAAGTTTAGCAGTCGCATCTCGTAAGTATAAATTTTCTCAGTGCGCGGTAAAACGAATGTTACAATGGCCGTCGGAGTCTTTGGAGAAGCAACAAGAGGAGGAATCGTTTTCTCGACCACGGTCGTAACGATTGATCGTGAGAAATGCACAATGAAATACAACCATCGTCGAGTGTGTATCCGCTCAGGCAAGTAGATCCACTTGTCCCGCGTAAATAAGAGTTCCTTAAGAGGATTCGACCGAAAGCAAACATTACGGACCTCGGGCGAAGGCAGGCAACTTGTAACACTGCGAAGCTCGAAGATATTTTTCAAATCTCTCATTTTTATTGTTTAACATCTAGCGGCGAATAAAACTGCATAGAGTACCGGCATGTATAAACAACTAAAATTAAATGCGTTTACGTTTAATAGTTACGAATAAAAAATTATAATTATTATAACGAATAATAAATTATTATAACATATATATATATATAGCTATATAAAATAAAAATATTCTTTTAGACAGATAGGTTTGATTTTTTGACGTTTGATTTTTACAGAAATCTAATTGACCAATTTAATATTGAAAGGTAATAATTATTTATTTAGAGTACTAAAAGTACTGAACAATAGTGCTTTTAATACTTAAAATAAATAATTAATTACTGTGCTTCAGTATCGGCTGTTAGTATCAGATTTTCGTAAGGAAGAGCGTTTAATTTTAATAATGTTTTTTATATAACGAAATAAATTCGTCAAATAATATAATTCATTATAATTTTTTTTGTTTCGTTTCTATGGGAAAAAAATCGATCGAAGGTTCCAATTATTTACAGATCTACCGAGATCGAATAGTAATAGCGGGACACGCTAGACGAGGTTGCATAAATGTATTATGAATGAAGCGATGGACACACTGAAAAAGGAGCGTACTGGTGGTAGGCGAAGTGGTGTGTGTAGTGTCGTTAGCGGACGGGGCGCAGTCCTCGTCGCTGTGATCTGGACAATCCGGATGGCCATCGCACCTGTAGACGTCCTCGATGCACTTGTTCCCGGTGGCGCATTTGAACTGGTTAGGCGTGCATTCCCGCTCTGTATTTTGTTTTGTTCAGCGGACATATGCGCAAAGAACACATACATTTTTACACATATATACAATCACTCCGTGTACATATACATATACTATATCGAAGCGGAAAGCGTGCCGCACACGCAGTCTCAGACTTCTCAGAGCGAGACGCTTTCGACGTTCGACGCAATTCGATCGTCGGTCTCGTTTTTTTTATCCACGAACTTTTCTTTACTTAATTGATAGCTTCTGCTGTCTGTTGTCACATCACGAAAGCGAAAAAAGCTGCTTCTGAGGCAACGAGAGTGTTATTTAGCAGTAATGATTTATGGGAGGGATTAGGGAGAATTGGAAATTATATTCGGCCTACGCGCGTTTATAAAGCCGAGCTATATTTTACGTTGAGTCGGATGAAATGCTCGTGAAAAATAACCTGTCGTATTGGTTAATGCGAATTACAATGTTGCGTGCAATGCGCGAAAAATGTGTCGTGATGATAAGCGTAGCTTTCCTATACGCGATCGACTATAGTTTTGCGGGAGATACACGATTATTAGCTTCACGTAAATATGTGTAATGGTCTGCTATTATGAGGTCGTTTGTCAGCCGACGAACGATTCCGGTATTTAGAATTAAACTTCGCAGAAAGAATCGTGGTCTCCATGCATATTCGGTGTGTATTTTCGCAGAAATTCGATAGAAAACGCGGATCAAAAGCGAATAAGAAAATATTTGAGTGAATTACATTTTATATGTTAAAATATTATATTACATTGTTACGTTTAACGTAATGATTGAATTTTCCTGTAATGATAATTATGTTATCTCATAAATTAATCGTAAGATATTGTATCAAAAAGTTTCATTATACATAAATTATAATCGAAATATTTGGCATTGTTCATATCTCTTACAGAAAAGTTCGTAGGGAATTTATAGGAATGCATCAAGGATAATATAAGTTATTTACATAATTACATAATAGATGTACTTATATACAGAGGCTAATTTAAACGCAGATTTCGCCTTCAGGCGTTTTTGTTTTACTACTCTTATTATTATTTTCATTTCTAATTTAATTATAAATAATATAGTTTACCAAAACGCTTACGATAATATTTTACTTGAAAAATTTCTATATATATAAAAATTAATTATTAATTGAAATATATTTACCACTCGAATAATCGAAATCTGCGATTAACATTGTCGGCTCTGGTCACGTTAGCGTTGGATCCGAATTTAAGCTCTGTAATTAGCGTCTAACCAACACGGAACAAGTCCGTGATTAGATTCAACGAGGGAAATCATTAAGCGATTGGTTCAATGGCAAGCGTTGTATAAGGTGCAAGCTAAGCAGGGATTCGGAAAAAACGGTGTAAAGAAAGAGAGAAAGAATTAGGTAGAATCGTAACTTTCTTGCTTTTGAGTCAGATAATGCATCATTTTAATCGTCAATGGAATGACTTGATGTCAATATAATACAGAATATAATTATGGAATAATAAAGTGTTCTCTGAATATCTCTCAAGGCATTTTTCATAATTAAGGAAAGATCACGTTAATAAGAATAAAAGCATAAAATCGAAAAATTAATAAAATCGATTATTCGTTACTTTCAACGGTGTTTTGCAAAATATTTTGTTCAAACCGTCTATCAATTCGAATGCCATAACAGTGCGAATAAATAATTCGCACCAATTATTTGAAATCAATTTTTGCACGTTTGTAGTTAAAATTCCATCGCGTCACTTGTTATTGTACGGGTAACGATATCGATAAAACACAAAAATATTATGTTTCACTTCCAAAACTTTTTTTTTAAAGCTCGAATTGCATTAAATGTCAAAATAACATTGATTGATATTACGCCAGCAAGTCATCCATGCACTGTCTCCTTTTTTTTCATTCGGTCTTCCCTTCCCCCCCCTCCCCTCTCTCTCTTTTTCTCTTTCTCTTTTAATACCGAGTAGCGTGAAAGGTATACATGGTTATGTACCGCAATAAAGCTCGTCTTCTGCCCTGGGGCAGTCGTCGAATCCGTCACAGACCGAGCTCTTCGATATGCAAGAGCCATCCCCGCAGGTGAAATCCGTGGAAGGGCACGGGGCCAAACCTACAGAGCCATCGGCAAAAAACAAAGATCCTCCTGATCTCAACGCTCGCATCTCGCATTCTACCGTTCAGTCGCCTCGATTTCAATGGATTTTCGAAATAAAGTTTGAAAATCAGGGGGTAATTTGAGTTCATTAATTTATGATGATTTACATCGCGTTATTAAAATGTAAAAAGTAAATTTTTTTTAATAAATTAAAATATCTTATTACTGTGTGTGTACTTTCAAAAATTTGTATTAAAAAATAATTTATATTGGCGATTGAGAAATAGACGAGTTCGAGGTTGAAATACAAGCTATGAACATATAAAGAGACATTTAAAGCAGTTTTAGGCGTGGTAGAGGACTCGTAAATCTGTACATGGAAAGCATCTTTGGTAAAACGCATGATTCTGTAACCAAGAGATTTTATTATATTTTAAAGCTTGGTCTAACATTTAAAGCGTCGTGAAGAAGCCTTATGAGGGTGGTTAGAATTATTTTACTTATGAGAGACGGTAGGAATATTCCACAATATACAAAACCATCCGATTTTGAACTACAAAATAAAACGATTCGTTTGATAAACTGTATATTAATTTCAAATATTTTTAGTAAATTTCACATGCGGCATTTAAAGTTTTTATTTTAAGTTTTGTTGTTTCATATTCCTTTACCTTCTCCTTTACTCCAATTCGTAAACTATGTACAATGTTTGGGTACGTGTGTCGTGTGGATTGCATATTATCGTTACCGGAAATGATTCTTTATGGGTGTCATTGAAATGCTTCTTTTTGCAACAGAGAAGCAAATTCTTGTGAAAAAAGTGAATGAGTAATGCGTGATACGACGATGATGTCAATGGAATGGATGAAATGAGATGTTCTTCCTACATCCGAGAAAAGAGGATTCACGTTTTGCCATTGCGGACTCAACTGGCGATCTAATCGCGAACATAAAAATAGTGGCAGCTGATCGTATGTCTGCAGTACGCAGAATGACTAATGCAATCATTGATAGATGCATTGATACTAATTCCTGCAATCGTTCATCGTAAATCCTCCTCAGACTGAGCGAGGAGCTTTGACGAGTCTAATAAGAACTAGATAAGATAATCGTCTAATAAGCGATAAGATAATTGTCTTCGGTCACTGCACTTTAAGGATCACCGTCTGACTATTCTCTCTCTCTCTCTCTCTCTCTCTCTCTCTCTCTCTCTCTCTCTCTCTCTTCGGAAATATTTTTACAAAGATAGACAACACAATGTAAACGTACACTCTTACACTGAACGGAAAGTTATTACTTATTCATAATATTTTTGTTAACACATTTGTTCCCCAAAGCTGCGTAACACATAACAAACGACGATTTTCAACACCATGACATTGGTCCGAAAGCACAAAAGCGAGTCTTCTGCATTCTTTAGATAAGAACGATTTGAAGGAGGGATAAAGTGAAGTATCTATGCAAATAGCTGGAAATAAGATTCCTGAAGTTTTTTTTCGCGAAAATCTCGGTAGTTTCCCAAGGACGTTCACATATTAACCAATTTGATATCTTCAAAGCTATGTTCTGTACAGCGAAGATGACAGTTCATCCCGAAATGACGTCACGCTTGCTTGAGATTCACGTGACGCTCCATCCAAGGCGAGATATTTTTTACAGCATGAAACAAAGAGCGAAATGAAACGCCTCTCGCATTATTATTTTCTACTGGGGAATACCTTTGGCGCAGTTCTCCTCATCTGTACCGTCCAGGCAGTCTCTCTTGCCGTCGCAGACGTGCAACGCGTTTATGCACATGCTGTCGCAAGGATGCTCAAAAGGGCTGCATCCATCAAGATGCGACGTGTCGTCAACAGTATTCGAAGTGAAGTCAATCCGTTTATTATTAATTCTTTGATGCTCCTCCCACCTCTTAGAGTATATATAATCGCAGTCAGTTTCGTCATTGGCGTTAAGACAATTTACGATACCGTCGCATACCTGGTCCTCATCGATACATATATATTTATCGCAAGCGTGTTGAGTCTCGTTGCAATTGTCGATCTCGTAATCCTCTATGGTCTCCACGATACCATTGTCGATTTCATTATCCTCATCGGATATTGATTTCTCCAATCCGTCTTCTTCCTCTTCACTATTAAGGTCTAAATTCATGTTGTGCATAGTGCCTTCAGAATGCGTAGTACTTTCCCAAGACTGTGTTCCTTCATTATTTTTAACACTTTCTTCATTCAACATAGATTTACTTATCATTACTTTCTTTTCCTTATTTTCTTCATCCTTAATCATACTATATATTGTGCTTATTTCTTCATCGCTTACATTCTTATTTTCTTTACTGAAATATTCCCAGATTAAAGTAGTGGTATCTAATGTAGGTATCGAAAAATTATCGCTGACAGATGTACTATAATAGCTTGTTTCTTCTTCTATTGAATTACTTGTAATTGGCAGCGAAGTAACATCTTTTTCACATTCCGTTGATTTGTCTGTCTTTTTATTATCATCTGTCCACCAGTTAAGCCAGTTACTCTCAGTGCTAGTCGTAATTAATATTTTACATTTTTTAGAAATTTTCTCATTGGATGCCGTTGATAAATAAGATATGGTGTTACTGGTAACGAGATCTACGTTCGTTTCTTCCGATTGAAATTCGTTGTCAATGCTGTCTTCTTTGGGATGTTTTGAGATGGACTCATCAGCGTTAGAGGATTCTATTTTAAAAGGTTCCGTTGTAATTTCATCAGTAAGGTACCAGTCATTTTCATCAGTGCTCGTATTACGATTATCATCAGTTTCGTTGTACTCTATATCATTAGGGGACAACGTCTTCACCCGCTCTGAACTATAAGCGTTGCCATAATCGACGCTCGTCGGCTCGTCGACTTTCCAAGCAACGGATGATGTCGGTTTCCTCTTACGTTTCGCATGATTCTTCCTCCTTTTCTTGGGCCTGTTCTTACGACCATTATGACGACTTTTGTGCTTGCGTTTGTTGTGTCTTCCAATGGATGTTTTCTCTCTGGGTTTGTTTGCATCCCGCGTGACGATCTCGGGAACCCTCGTTGTCGTAAAATTGAACAGCACAACGTCAAAATCATCCTCTGATTTTTCTTTCAAAATCTCTCTGGATTCATGTAATTCCTTCAATATCGTATTTGTATTCTCTACAGGTATTGATTCCATCTCATCTGAATTTATTAATCCGGAATCGATCTTCTCGTTACTTTGTATCAAGTTTTCGTTGCAACATTTTTCGAAAGAAATATCTGATTGTTTATGCATTTTATTATACTTTTCATTACTTCGATTTTGCTGAGTCGCGTTATGATTTGAAATAGAAAGATTTGATATCATATCGATATTGTCAACGTTAATTGTTGGAAAATACCGACGACGTATTTCAGCCTTTGGCGATTTAAGTTCATATAGTAACTTTTCTGTCTTTATTGAAGAATAATCATTTTTGTTCGGTTTTGCTGTTGCGGACATTTCTTCTAAAACAGATGAAGCTGCTTTTTGTCTTTTATATTTCATATTCGTCATGTTATATTCTTCAATTTTAGTCGTGTTTACAGTCACAGGAGCTGTTCTTTTAGATGGCGTGACGCGATGTTTCAAGTATTTATTGTAATAATTTGAAACCTTACTGTCTTTTCTTATCTCGTATCCAAAAAAATTTTCTTTGTTATTCGGATTGTTATTCTTTGTTTCAATATAATTTTCTCGTAAATTTGGTTGATCGTGAGTGTTATTGAATATATCAGAATAAATAAATCCAGTTACATTTTCCAGCATATTCCTCTTTTCATTCTGCCAAGCCTTAGTTATTTCATGCTTATTAATATTTTTTAGTGTCGTTGAAGTTCGTGTATCAACTGCGAATTCTGTCGACACTTTCATTGTAGATGAAGTTAAATTCCTCAAATATTTATCGTAATATTTTTGATAAGCCGAGTTATGCTTTCTGCGTTGATTTTTTCTAAGAATCTTATTGTTGCCATAT
>Ga0157362_1001040_pt1 | contig 11045 bp, 10 predicted proteins | sample AttlaeALBM3_FD_111480 | JGI IMG/M metagenome (GOLD analysis project Ga0157362, IMG submission 111480) | Fungus gardens microbial communities from leaf cutter ant in Ribeirão Preto, State of São Paulo, Brazil - Atta laevigata ALBM3 | ecosystem: Host-associated > Fungi > Mycelium > Unclassified ... | reverse complement strand
GCCCTTGCCGCCAGCCTTTCGGGCTGCGGGCTGCGGATCGTCATCCTGGAGCGCCAGGGGGAAGCGGCCCTGCGCGATCCCGCCGATGACGGGCGCGAGATCGCCCTGACGCACCGCTCGGTGTCGTTGCTCCAGGCCCTCGGCGCCTGGGACCTGATCCCGCCGGCGGCTGTGGCGCCCCTGCGCGAGGCGCAGGTGCTGAACGGCCCCTCCCCCTACACCATGCGCCTCGATCCGGCCGATGCCATTCCGGGGGAACGCCGCCCGCTCGGGCGCTTCGTGCCGAACCGGCTGATCCGGCGCAGCCTGTTCCTGGTGGCGGAACGCGACCCGGACGTCACGCTGCTGGAGCACGCGACGGTGGGCGACGTGCGCTTCAGCGCCACGGGCGTCCGCCTCGGCCTGACGGATGGACGGGTGGTGGAAGCGCGTCTGGCCGTATGTGCCGACAGCCGCCTGTCCCGCACGCGCGAAGCTGCCGGGATCGCCGCCCGGATGGAGTGGCCCGGCCAGCACATGGTGGTCTGCCGCATGCGGCACGAGAGGCCGCATGACGGGATCAGCACCGCCTGGTTCGACTACGGGCGCACCCTGTCCATCCTGCCGCTCAACGGCAACCGATGCTCCGCCGTGCTCGCCCTGCCGTCGGCGGACGCAAAGGCGCTCATGGCGCTGGACGAACGCGCCTTTTCCGAGCGGGTCACCCGCCTGTTCGGCGACCGGCTCGGCCGCATGGAGCAGGATGACGAGCGCCATTCCGCGGAGGTCGTCACGGGTTATGCCGAGCGCTTCGTCCGCCACCGGCTGGCGCTTGCCGGCGACGCCGCGGTGGGGATGCATCCGGTCACCGCGCACGGCTTCAATCTCGGCCTGGCGAGCCAGGACACGCTCGCAGGCCTGGTGCGGCAGGCCGCGGAGTCGGGACGCGACATCGCGGCCCCGGGCCTGCTCGCCCGCTACGAACGCACGCACCGCGCGGCGACCTTGCTGCCCTACCGGATCACGACTGCGATCGTGCATCTCTACGGCGATTCCGATCCCGCCGCGCGGCTGCTCCGCAATGGAGCGCTCCGGCTCGGCAACAGCCTTCCGTTCCTGCGCCGCACGATCCTGTCCACCATCATGGCGGATTGAAGCTGCGGACGTCCGGTTCGTGACGCGTCACCGAAACGTGTCTGCAAGGGCGCGCACCGGCTCCTAAGATGCCCGCAAAAGAGCGGGGAAACGATGATCGTGAACCCTTCCTGGCGCGCCCTCCTGGCGTGCACCATGCTGTTGGGCAGCGCGATGCTGTCGGGCGGCGCGGACGGACAGACCGTCGGACCGGATTACCCGATACCGCCCTCCATCACGTACGGTCCGCTTTACACCGCCGTCGAGCTGTCCTCGATCTTTCCGGACAGCAAGACATTCCCGGACCTGGTTCCGACAGCCGCGCCCGACGCCATCCTGAGCGCATATCAGCAGCAGAGCGGGTCGTCGGATTTCAACCTCGCCGTCTTCGTCGCGGCGAACTTCACCGGGCCCACGCCAGCCGGCCCCACTGTGCCGACCGCAGCGTCGGGACAGAACCTTCTCGACTACATCACGAGTCTTTGGACGACCCTGACGCAGAGCGCGAGCACGGTTCCGGCCAACTCGACGCTGCTTCCCGTTCCTTACCCGTATGTGGTGCCAGGCGGCCGCTTCCGCGAGAACTACTACTGGGATTCCTATTTCGCGATGCTGGGACTCGTCGATGACGGCGAACAGGCTCTCGCCTCGCAGATGCTTGCAAACTTCGCGTTCGAAATCGACCAGTTCGGCTTCATCCCGAACGGCAACCGATCCTACTACCTAAGCCGGTCGCAGCCTCCCTTCTTCTCCCTCATGGTGGACCTGCTCGCGAGCCATGGGGGCGGCCCGTCGCTCTACGTGACCTACCTGCCCGAGCTGGTCCGCGAGTGGAACTACTGGATGAAGGGCGCGGGCGCGCTCGCCCCGGGGCAGGCCGCCGGATCCGCCGTGCGGCTCGCCGACGGCACCGTGCTGAACCGCTATTACGACGATCGGCAGGCGCCGCGCGACGAAAGCTATCTGGAGGACGTCGAGACCGTCATCGCCACGCCCGACCGCGCCCCTGGTGAACTGTGGCAGAATCTGCGCGCCACCGCGGCGTCGGGATGGGACTTCAGCTCGCGCTGGCTGGCGGACGGCAAGACGCTCGGCACCGACCGCGCCCTCGACATCGTGCCTCCCGATCTCAACGCGCTGCTCGCGCATCTGGAGGAGCGGATTGCATTCGGCTACGCGCTCAAGGGCGACGTGCGCAACGCCGTGACGTTCGCCGGCCGCGCCCTGAACCGCGCGGCCGCGATCAACCGACTGCTGTTCGACGAGAAGATCGGTGCCTACACCGATTATCTTTGGCAGGAGAACCGCCAAACCGACGATCTCAGCGCCGCGACGCTGTATCCCCTGTTCCTCACATTGGCCACGCCGCGGCACGCGAAGGTGGTGGCGGCCACGGTGCAGGCGAAGCTGCTCGATGTGGGCGGCCTACAAACCACGCTGGTGGCAACAGGGCAGCAATGGGATTACCCGAATGGCTGGGCGCCGCTGCAATGGATCGCGGTGCAGGGACTGCGCAATTACGGCCAGGATCAGGTGGCAAGCGAGATCGCCTCGCGCTGGATCGCCAAGAACATCGCCGGCTTCGAGCAGTATGGCCAGCTGGTCGAGAAGTACAACGTGTCCAACACCACCGGCGACGCCGGCAGCGGCGGCGAGTATGCGACGCAGGTCGGCTTCGGCTGGACCAACGGCGTGATCGTGGCGCTGACCCATCTCTACCCGACGCTGGCCGCCGAGGCGCGTGCCGCGACCTATCATCCCGAGGTCGCGTCCGTTCAATAAACCGGCGGGGAGGCACGGCGCCTCCCTACGGCCGCCGCATTGACACCCGCCGCTCCGCCGGCCGAGTCTCGTGCGATGCCGACGGACGCGACCGACCGCCAGCTCCTCGAGCTGCTGAGCGCCAATGCGCGCCTGCCGACGGCCGAGCTCGGCCGGCGGCTCGGCCTGTCGCGCACGACGGTGCAGAGCCGGATCGAGCGGCTGGAGCGCGACGGCACCATCCTGGGCTATACGGTCCGCACCGCCCCCGCGACGGCGCACCCTTCGGTGAAGGCGCATGTTGCCATCACGCTGGCGCCGAAGCACACCGCCTCGGTGGAAACCATGCTGCGCAAGATGCAGCAGGTGCGCGAGCTGCATGCCGTCAGCGGCAACGTGGACCTGCTCGCGGTGGTCGCGGGTGAAACCACGGACGAGCTCGACCGGGTGATCGACCGGATCGGCGCGCTGGACGGCGTGGTGCGGACCAACTCCATGATCCTGCTGTCGACGCGGATCGCGCGCTGAAGGCATCGGGCTGGATTTTGGCGCCGGTTGCGCGATAGTCGACGGATGAGCGAGCAGGATCCCCATGCCCTCCGGGCACGCTTCTCCGCCGCGCTGTCCGCCCTGTACCGGCGGGAGGTGCCGCTCTACGGCACGCTTCTGGAGCTTGTGGCGAACACCAACGCCGCCACCGCCGGCCTGGCGGAGCCGCGCGTCGAGGTCGAGCGGCATGGCGCCATCCGGCTCGGCACCACGGTCGAGCTCGCCACCATGCGCCGGCTCTTCGCCGTCCTCGGCATGCATCCTGTCGGCTATTACGACCTGTCCGCCGCTGGCATCCCCGTCCACTCCACCGCCTTCCGCCCCGTGACCGCGGACGCGCTGGCGGCCAATCCGTTCCGCGTCTTCACCTCCCTGCTCCGGCTGGACCTGCTGGCGGATGCCGCGCTCCGGGACGAGGCGGAGGCCCTGCTGGCGGCACGCAGCATCTTCAGCGAGCCCCTGCTGACTCTGATCGCGATCGCGGAACGGGAGGGCGGCCTGCCGGAGGCGCATGCGGAGCATTTCATCGCGGAGGCGCTGCAGATTTTCCGCTGGCACGGCTCCACGACGTGCGATCGAGCCACCTACGACAGGCTCCGCTCCGCCCACCCTCTGGTCGCCGACATCGCCTGCTTCCGGGGACCGCACATCAACCACCTGACGCCGCGCACGCTCGACATCGATGCGGCGCAGGAGGCGATGCGCGCGCGGGGCATGCGGGTGAAGGCGGTGATCGAGGGGCCGCCACGCCGGCTGCATCCGATCCTGCTCCGCCAGACCAGCTTCCATGCGCTCGACGAGCCCGTCCGCTTCCGCGACGGCGACGGCTCGCACACCGCACGCTTCGGCGAGATCGAGCAGCGCGGCGTGGCGCTGACCCCGAAGGGCCGCGCGCTGTACGACCGGCTTCTGGCGGAGGCCGAAGCCCGCATCGCCGAGGGTGCCGACCGGACGGAGGCGAGCCTGCAGGTCTTCGCAGCCTTTCCGGACGACGCGGCGGCCCTACGGGCGGAGGGGCTCGCCTTCTACTGCCCCAACGGCACGCCGGTCACCTACGAGGACTTCCTGCCGGTCAGCGCCGCCGGGATCTTCCGCTCCAACCTCGGCGGACAGGCGGAACGCCCGAGCGGTTCCGGCGCGGCGCAGGAGGCGTTCGAAGCGGCACTCGGCGCACCGGTCGCCGACCCGATGGCGCTCTACGCGTCGGCCGCCGCTTCTGCCTGATCACAGCCCAGCGGGTTGAGGGTCAGGTCTGCCGGAGATGGCGTGACAGCGACACGAGGATCGACGCCGTCGCGCCCCAGATGTCGTGCTCGTCATGCGGCCAGTACCAGCTGCCGGCACGCGGCCCCGTCGTCACGCGACGGACGGACCGCTCCGAAGAACCTGGCGGTTCCAGCAGGCGCGACAATTCGAGCCCGAAGATCGCGGCCACTTCGGCCTCCTCGGCACGCCAGCGGGCCAGCGGCGACAGCAGCCCCACGATCGGCGTGATGAGGTGGCGGCTGGAGGCCTGCTGTTCCGGGAGGCGCCCCAGCACCTCCACCGTGGCAGGATCGAGCCCGATCTCCTCCTGCGCCTCCCGCAAGGCGGTCGCCACCGCGTCCTCATCCTCCGGATCGGCACGGCCGCCGGGGAAGCTCACCTGCCCCGGATGGTGGCGCAGCAGCGCCGAGCGGCGGGTCAGCAGCACGAACGGCTCGGCCGCGGGGACGATCGGCACGAGAACGGCCGCGCGCCGCAGGCCGGGCGGCGTCGGCGGCATGTCGCTCCACGGGCAGGGCCGCGCGGGCACGAGCCGCCGCAGGCGATCCTGCAGAACGTCCGGAATGTCGGCCGGCGGACCAATGTCCGGCAGCCTGATCGTCGACAGGCTCATCCCGGCTGCGCACGCACCGTTCGGTCGGCCGACGCCAGCACGCCGGTCCACAGCAGCGGCCCGCTTGGCGCCGCCAGCGGCTGCGGCTGGGCGGGCTCCAGCGTCACCATCAGCTGCGCGCCGGCGCCCAGCTGCACGCCCGGCGGCAGCCGGGTGCCGCGCGCGTCGATCCAGCCCAGCGAGTGCGGTTGCTCCGGCCCCGACTTCGCCCACAGCTCCAGCCGTCGGCCCGCCGGCACGTCCACAGGCGCCAGCGGCGTGAGAAGGAGGCCGCCGCCCGCATCCGCCGCAAGTACGAAGACCGGCTGCGATGCGCCGGGCGACACCAGTGCCGCGACGGGACGAAGCACACTCTGCTCCGCCGGCCGCACCAGGGCGAACACGGCAAGGCAGGCCGCCGCCAGCATCGCGCCATAAGCCGCGGCCTGACGCCGCGTCGGCCGGCGCACCGCCAGGAATGGAACGGCGCCATCGCCGCGCAGGCTGGCGCGAATGCGCGGCCACAGATCGGCCGGCGGCGTCTGCGGCGTCACCAGCAGGCCGAGCGGTGCGAGCTGCTCCTCCCACGCCCGTATGGCATCCGCGATGGCCGGATCGGCCTGCGCCTCCCGCGCCAACCGTGCCGCATCGTCGCGCGGCAGCGTGCCCAGCACGTATTCGCCCGTCAGGACGACCAGATCCTCCGGATCGGGATGCAGTGCCCCGCTCATGCCTCGAGGCACCGGCGCAGGCTGAGCAGGGCACGGCGCACCCAGGATTTCACCGTGCCAAGCGGCGCACGCAGCCGGTCCGCCAGCTCGCTATGAGTCAGCCCGTCGATGAAGGCCAGCATCACCACCCGGCGCTGCGCGTCTTCGAGCTGATCCAGGCAATGCTGGAGCGCCAGCGTTTCCTCCGCCGCGCCAAGGCGGCCGAACCCGTCCGGTTCCTCCGCCCGCACCGCGTTCTCCAGGTCGACCGTCCCGTCGCGGTCGCGAATGCGCCGGCGAAGGATGTCGATGGCGCGGTAGCGCAACAGGCTCGACAGCCAGGCTTCGGCGGAACCGCGCGCGGGATCGAAGCTGCCCGACCGCTGCCAGATCTGGATAAAGGCGTCATGCACCGCATCGGCGGCCAGGGCCGGTTGCCGCGTCAGGCGCAACGCCAGCCCGTAAAGCCGCGGCGACTCCTGATCATAAAGCTGCCGAAAAGCGGTCTCGTCGCCGGTGCCGCAGCGGGCGACCAGGCCGGCCAGATCTGTTTCGCCCGCTGGCAGGGCGCGGAGAGCCTGCGCTGCCCCACGCGTGTCGTCCTGCTGGTCCATTCGCCGGCTGTCGGCCTCCCGTGCTGAAGCGGCAGCATAGCGGGACTGGGTCCGCGTGACGACTCCATGTCAGGGGACGGAGCGCTCTACGTAGCGCCCGGGAAACCAGACCCAGCGCCACCCATCCCATAGCCAGTGGCCAGGCTGCCAAAGCCATAGCGGATGCGCCGGCGGCGGCGGGGGTGGCTGCTCCGCAACGGGAGGCGGCGGCGGCGGACGATGCGCCAACCGGTGCAGCGGCCGATGCGCGGGTCTATGCACCGGAGGGCGTGGCGGATGGACCGTCGGCGGGGGTGGCGGCGGTACGGGTTGGACGGGAACCGGCTGAAGCGGCACCGGCTCCACCAGAACGAGCGGCGGTGGCGGTGGCGGTGGCGGCTGGTAGGCGCAGCCCGCCAGACCCGTGAGTATCGCCAGTGCGGGCGGCACGCGCAGAACCGTCTTCATGCCGTTCCTCCTCCCGGTTCCCTTCATCCCCGGTCCCTGTCAGCCCGACAGCGGCCGCGCGATCTTCTCAAGCGACTTGCCTTCCGCATCGATGCCGAAGGCGAGCGCCGTGAAGGCGGCGGCGATCATCAGCAGCGCCGCGCCGACATAGCCGGCGGTGAGCGGCATACGGCCGCCCATGTCGATGAGGATGCCGAACAGGAAGGGCGCGCCCACGCCGCCGACCAGCGTGCCCAGCACGTAGAAGAGCGAGATCGCCATGGCGCGGGTCTCCAGCGGGAATATCTCGCTGGCAGTGAGATAAGCGGCGCTGGCGGCGGGCGAGGCGAAAAAGAAGATCGCGACCCAGCCTGCCGTCTGCGTCATGGCGGTGAGGTGTCCGCCGGCGAAGGCGATCGCCACGCCGATCATCAGCACGCCTGAAACGGCATAGGTCAGGAAGATCATGCGCCGGCGCCCGACCGTGTCGAACAGGTGGCCGAGCAACAGGGGCCCCAGGAAGTTGCTGATGGCGAGCGGAAGGATGAAGGCGCCCACCTGGTGCGGCGTCACGTGCTCGAACCGGGTCAGCACCTGGCCGTAGGTGAAGAACACGGCGTTGTAGAGAAAAGCCTGCGCCGCCATCAGCACCAGCGCCAGGATCGAGCGCAACTTATAGTGCCCGATCATCGCCTTCTGGATCATGCGGAAGCCGAAGACGCGTCTTGGATGGACCGTCAGCAGCTCCTCCACCGGCTCCAGCCGACGGCCCACATGGTCCTCCACCCGCTCCTCGATCTCGCTGCACACTTCGTGCGCTTCCTCGTGGCGTCCATGGGTGACGAGCCAGCGCGGGCTTTCGGGGATCCAGCGCCGGAACAGCAGCACGACCATGGCCAGGACGCCGCCGATCGCGAAGCCCAGGCGCCACCCGCCGGGGAAGGAGCCGTTATCCGTCACGAGCGCCATGGAGCCGACGGCTCCGGCGGCCGCGCCGATCCAGTACGAGCCGTTGACGATGAGGTCCACGCGGCCGCGGACGCGCGCGGGGATGAGCTCGTCGATCGCGGAGTTGATCGCGGCATACTCGCCACCAATGCCCAGCCCCGTGACGAAGCGGAAGAAGACGAAGCTCCACATGTTCCAGGAGCAGGCCGTGAGCAGCACGCCGACGATGTAGATGCCGAGGGTCAGGTTGAAGATCGCCCGCCGGCCGAGCCGGTCGGTCAGCCAGCCGAACAATACGGCGCCCCCCACCGCGCCCATCAGTTAGCAGGACGCCGCGAAGCCGATGTCGCTGGACGACAAAGCGAGCGTTGCCTTGTCCTGCAGCGCCGGCCCGAGCGAGCCGACGATGGTGACCTCGAGCCCGTCCAGGATCCAGGTGATCCCGAGACCCGCCACCACCAGCCAGTGGAAGCGCGACCAGGGCAGGCGGTCGAGCCGGGCCGGGATGTCGGTCGTCACCGGCGGGAGCGGCGCGTGGCGGTCGGCCATCATCATGGAGGCGCTCCCATCGGTGGAGGATATGCTGGCGGCGTGGGCTCGTGCCTCGGGCATTACGGTCGGTCAGTTCCAGCTACGGGCAGTGCGCGATGCCCGGTTCGGGCCGGTGGATCAGCCGGCTTGTGTCACGATGGGAGCACGTCCGACGATCTCGACGAGATCCGCCACCACGGACGGATCGGCGAGCGTCGAAACATCGCCGAGCTGGTCGTGCTCACCCGTCGCGATCTTGCGAAGGATACGGCGCATGATCTTACCGGAACGTGTTTTCGGCAGATCCGTTGCGATCACCACGTGATCCGGCGCCGCGAATCTTCCGAGCTCCTGCCCGACATGCCGGGCAAGCTCGGCAGCAAGTGGGCTGACCGGAGCAGGGTCGCCGCCACGTTGCGGCTTGAGGATGACGAAGGCGGCAAGCGCCTGGCCCTTCACCGCATGCGGCACCCCGATCACGGCACTTTCCGCGACCGCGCGATGCGTCCCCAGCGCCGCCTCGACTTCCGCCGAGCCGATCCTGTGCCCGGACACGTTGATCACGTCGTCGACCCGGCCGGTGATCCAGTAATAGCCGTCCGCATCGCGCCGGGCGCCGTCGCCGGAGAAGTAGCGGCCGGGATAGGTCGAGAAATAGGTCTGGTGGAAGCGCTGGTGATCGCCCCAGATCGTGCGGGCCTGCCCCGGCCAGGAGCGGTCGATGCAGAGATTGCCCTCCGCCGGCCCGTCCAGCGTACGCCCCTCATTGTCCACCAGCACCGGGCAGATGCCGGGCAGCGGCAGCGTGGCGGAGCCCGGCTTCTGCGCGGTCGCGCCGGGCAGCGGCGCGATCATCAGCCCGCCGGTTTCCGTCTGCCACCACGTATCTACCACCGGGCAGCGCTCGCCGCCCACGGCCTGATAGTACCAGAGCCATGCTTCCGGATTGATCGGTTCGCCCACCGAGCCCAGCACGCGCAGGCTGTCGCGCGTGGTGGCAGCCAGCCATTTCGGATCCTCGCGCATCAGGGCACGGATGGCGGTGGGCGCGGTGTAGAAGGCGCTCACCTTGTGCTTGTCGATCAGGCGCCACCAGCGACCCGGCTCCGGCCAGGAGGGCGTGCCTTCGAACAGCAGCGTCGTGCCTCCGTTCGCCAGCGGGCCATAGACGACATAGGAGTGACCCGTCACCCAGCCGAGGTCGGCCGTGCACCAGAAGACGTCGCCCGGCCGGTGGTCGAAGACCATCTCGTGCGTCAGGCTCGCCCAGAGAAGGTAGCCGCCGGTCGTGTGCAGCACGCCCTTCGGGGCGCCGGTGCTGCCGGAGGTGTAGAGGATGAGCAGCGGGTCTTCCGCCCCCATCGGTTCCGGCGCGCAAACCGGCGAGGCATCGGCCACGAGCGAGGCATAATCGAGGTCGCGCCCGGGCTGCATGGGCACGTCCGCGTCCGTACGGCGCAGGACCAGCACGTGACGGACGGCGGTTCCGCCCGCTTCCGCCGAAGTGGCGTCGGCCAGGGCCGCATCCGCCAGGGCCTTGAGCGCCAGCCGCTTGCCGCCCCGCAGGCCCTCATTGGCCGTGATGAGCAGGATCGCGCCCGAATCCCGTAGCCGCCCGGCCACCCCGGAGGCCGAGAAGCCGGCGAACATCACCACGTGCACCGCGCCGATCCGGGCACAGGCGAGCATGGCAACCACGCTCTCGACCACCATCGGCAGGTAGGTCGCAACCCGGTCGCCCTTCTTCACGCCCAGGCTTCTCAGCACGTTGGCGAGACGACAAACCTCCGCATGGAGGTCACGGAACGAGACGTGCCGGACCTCGTCCTCCGCCTCACCCTGCCAGATCAGAGCCGTCCGATCGCCGGCCTCGGTCAGGTGGCGATCCAGGCAGTTCACCGACGCGTTCAGCACGCCGTCGGAGAACCAGGAGATGCGCACCTCCTCGCCGTCCATGTCGCGGCCGTCCGGGTCGCCGAAGCTGCTGTTGCTGGCAAGCTCGGGGAAACGCTCCCAGTCCAGCCGGCGGGCCTGCTCCAGCCAGTACGCGTCCGGGTTCGTCAGGGCATGGTTGGTCATCACGCCGAAGCGTTGCGCGTTCACCCGCGCGTCGGCAGCAAAGCCCGGCTTCACATGGAAGACGGCGTCGTCGGACATGATGCGCTCCCTGTCCGCCGGGATCCCGTCCCCGCGGTCGTTGGACGCATCGTCGACGCGACCGGCCCCCCGGTCAACCGCCCGCTTACGGGGCGGGCTCGATCAGGTGCCGGTCCGCCACCGGATGCAGGCCGGCATGCACCAGGCTGCGCGACAGGGCGAACAGCGAGTGCGGGTGCTCCGGGTTGAGCTTCTTGTGCGACAGGCCGATCACGACGACCGACAAGCCGCACAGCAGGGAGGCGACGCAGAGCGCTTCCACGAGACGTCGCATCCGCAAAGGCGCCGGCCGGTCATCCATGCCCGAAGAAACTCCCATCGTCGGCAGACGGCGGGAGATTAGGTCATCACGGAGCGGTTTTGCAAGATAAACACGAT
>Ga0157362_1001039_pt1 | contig 11047 bp, 4 predicted proteins | sample AttlaeALBM3_FD_111480 | JGI IMG/M metagenome (GOLD analysis project Ga0157362, IMG submission 111480) | Fungus gardens microbial communities from leaf cutter ant in Ribeirão Preto, State of São Paulo, Brazil - Atta laevigata ALBM3 | ecosystem: Host-associated > Fungi > Mycelium > Unclassified ... | reverse complement strand
GTAACATTGCTCCAACATATCCCCAATGTATGCCAACGTTTAACCAATGTTTCGCCAATAAATTGTGCTATTTAGGACATTAATTATTTCTCTAGCCGAATATGCGATAATTATGGAATCACACTTCGTGCGATTTACCCATTAAATATTAGCAACGTTAGTACTTGCTTCATCGATAATCATCAGATGTATTTGGCTATACTAAAAAAAAAGAGTAATCTAGTTATCAAAATGTTTAAATAATTTCAATCAATGTTAAATTAATATAATAAATAATTTTACTTATCTAAATATTTAATAAGTATATTATCAAATATAATAATATAATCAGCATTTAGTTTAATAATTACTGAATATTATAGAAAAGTAAAGTAAAATTATTTTTGATTATATTAACAAAATTATTTTATTAAAATTATTTTATCATTTCATACATTTATTCAACATTTGGTAGCTATTATCAGACTCCTTTTTTAGTATGTTAATAATTTTAAGTTTGATAAAAAAAGATAAGCAAAAGAGAAAAACAAGTAGCAATCACAATTAATTTCTATGCTTTCTATGACGTCGCCCAATATTCAATGTGTCAGAAAGGAGTTTTCCAAATTGTGACACATAAAAACATAAGAGAACATCTCGATACCGAAAATGTCAATCGTAAATGTCATCCGTTTGCAACTTCTGAACGAATAAGAACAATTAATAAATTGTACAATTTAGTTGAAAGATTAATCAAGTTCATTCGTGTTCTTTATGTCTGATCGCTGACTGACAATGCATCCGTCTAATTCTTAAAGAGTTGCTAGAAGACACTAATCCACGAGAATAACCCATCTCTATCAATCATCCATTAAATTGCAGCGATTCGTAAACTTGTCGAGGAGGCACGTTAGACAGACACGAGTGAAACTTTTGTTTCTTTTCTTTAATCGTAATGCTTTTATATAAATATATAACTTCAAAGTAGGTCGATGAGGTACTCATAATATGAACTGTACTTAACAAAATTGCAAATTCATTTTTAATTAGTTGGTGCAATAATTCTCTTCCTTCTTCCTCCCTTCTCTCTCTCTCTCTCTCGCCCCTCTTTGTCAATAAAATACACTATTTAACATACAGGTAAGTATGTTTTGCACGCAATTCTAACGGAACGAATGGCCCTTGAGTTTCTATACGTTTCTCTAGTTGTCTGTACGCGACACGAATTGAAACGAATGACGTAGCGTTCGTGCGTTTATTTTATAATTAAAACGTAATTAATGCAAAAGGCGGCACACGTGCGTAGGCGCACGACGTGACCTGGAACGAGCGTACCTCTTCAACATCACGTCATTTACACATATGCGACAGCTTCGATTATAAACTGCACCGTGAAAAATCCACTTACGGATACACGCTCGATAAATCACTTCGGTCGCAATTACGCTTACGATAATACAATAGCGATAAAAATAATAAATCGCGCGGGGTGAAGAAAACGCAAGCACACCGCATGTGAAATAGGAGACTTCTCTCGCTCAATTTGCGTTCGAAAGAGCTTCTACGTGAAACGAATATCTCGACAGTAGGTATCGCGACTTCAAAAATCTCGGAAAATAGAATCGTGGTATCAGAACAGAGTAGAGGAATTTCATCTATGCCCTGCATTGTCAATCATCTACCGTCAGAATCACTGACACTATCGACACTATGACTAAATGAGTGATTAATAAAAGTGTTCTCTCTATACCATCAGATAATTAATTGCCAAGCATCCCTTGCGATCGTAAAGTTCTTTTCGTAAAAGATTGAGGTAGGCAACACAACAAGCTATGTTTAATAAACGAGGCACATAAACTACAAATAACAATAAGAATAAACAACAAATTCTAGGTCATAATTTGATTCACGCTTATAACGTTTAAAAATCATTTTATTCTTGTTTTATTAAGTGTTAAACAAGGACAAGTGATGAGCGTTGTGAACATGAAATCGGAGTGCTAATGTCATACAGTAGAATCAAGTAACTGAGCCTCTTCAACCTGCTGTTTTTAACTCACGATGGTGAATGTAAAATCGGTGAAAATGGCACTCAAAAACCCATTATTTTTCTTTGACAAGAAGTACCCTGTGTGCGAGAAGAGAAAAATACTTTTCTCTTTCCTGTTGTTCGTAATTCACACGAAGCGTGCTCTCCCAGGGAACCACCGGGCCGGGATACGTCACTGTGCGCCGTCGAAAACTCTCCGCAAGTTTGTTGTCAAACTCGCACGTGTTCGGAAAAAGCGCGGATTTACGTCGACCAGTTACGTCTTCCGAGTCCTCTTTCGTTCCGTATCCTCTTCGGCCAAGCTTCATCTTCCTTTTTCATTTCTGCGTTTCGACGCATTGTGCGTTATACGCGGACGAACTATTAGTTATAACGATGCATAACATCCGAAATTTCTCATCAGATTTCTTGATTTATACGGAAAAGAAGGAACACTGAATGCCCGCGATTTTCGCGAACAATGAAACTATTTTCTGCGTCCACATTCGAATCGAATCTCGCACATGTGAAGAAATTCGGCTCGAAGCTCATCTCTAGGTTTAGCTTGAGGTTTAACGAGTGTAAGTATACAGTGTACATTAGGGCTACATTCCATTTGGCTCACAACATATGTGAGCATCATTTGTTTAACATTTGATAAACAACGAGAATGAAATGATTCCTAGAATGATAGTGCATCGAATGGAACGTAGCCTAAGGGATTTATATTTTCGTTGTACAACAAAAGCGTTTTTTTTTTGTGACTTTGAAGAAAAATTTTTAAAAAAGTTTTAGAAAAATTCAAGAACTTCTCCGTCCTAACAACTTTTATTGTACAGTAGAAATGAATGAATGAAACAGCATTCTAAGGATTCACGATGATCAATCTGTATATATACAGAAATTTAAAATTTTGCAGAAATACACGATAATCCAGTAACCAGACGAGATCAGATTCCTCATAATTTTGATATTTCAGAAATATATGTGAGAAAATTATTGCAACTCATATTGCTATCGTTTCTGAGCGAATCATTATTTAACTATAAATTTGGCGAAAAACAATCTCGAAAAAAGTAACAAGTTTATATTGAGGAAACTATTATTATTAAAGATTAAAAGAATTTATAATATTTGTTTATACAACTTCTTAAAATGTTCCACATTTCCCGTCCTTATTTTAAAATATTTTTCAGAATTCTTTAGTTCCAAATATGAGGAATACATTTCTTCACAAACCGAAACGTTCAAACCTCCTTTTTCTGCCTTTTTTCCTTCAATGTATTATCATTCAAAACGTATCATTGTTGAATAATTGCCGAAAAATATTTCTCGATGTATCACAAATTGCAGTTTTGTTGAATTTGACAAAAATATAATAGGTAAAAATGTAATAATAATCATGTATAAATTTATTAAGCGTTTTTCTCGAAAAGCAATAAAATCGATCTTATTAAATATGTAGAAGCACAGCTCCTTTCAATCATACGAGCGTTCATTGAATAAAAAAGTTGCATAAATGACTATGCATAATATCTTTTTTTTTTAATCTCGTTCTTTTTTGTCAGAGTTCACACGCGTTATGCTTGAAAATTTATGTAGCTACTTTACAATTTACTGATAGTATCATAAACGTCCATTTGAAATTGACTCATGGTTTGCAATCATAAATACCAGGTATGCAGCGAAGCTCGGATACGATCATCATACAAATCCAAACAATAGATTCTGCTAGTAGAGGATTAAAGCATCGGTCTCGCATGACTGGTCCGATTTCCACTCGGAACTCTTATAGATCTCCACGATTAGATCTCGTGAGTTCAATCCCTTGGTGTGTAGGACACAAATCCTCTTCGTTAATACAACCCGTCCAATTCCAAATTAGAATTCTCCAAGCCAGTGAGAGGGCATAGAACTTGAGAAAAGCCTTGTCCTTCCGAAATGCGCAACGTACTCAAGAAGTTTCGTTGAAATTATCGAGTTTACACATTCGTCGATTTTATTCGTCGTGCAAAAAGAACGCCATTTCAAACTTTCAAAGCAGAGAAAGCATCACTTCAAAGTCGGAAAAACACGTGCGGAAAGACAATGGCACCATCAACGCAATTTACGTTTTAGATCTGGGCACTCGCGTCACAAGCAATCCAGAGCACGCAGGAATATACAATGGATCTATCATCGCCACATCACCAAACAATACCTTCGAAGGTCATCTTCGAAGCCTCATGGCATTCTCGCAGAATTCCGGAGGTACGATAGGGGTTCCGAAGGATCCGTTGGATCACGCGCGCAATTCTATGGTCAACGACGACGCGGGAATTTGCGCGGGAAGAATGGAAAGACGTTTTCAGAACAATGAATACGCTCCTATTGTGATTATCTATGTGTGTGCTAAAGCAAGAGTTAAAGATGAAACGAAGAAAAAGGAAGAATATAATGAATATGTATAAAAAGAAATTAGAAAAACAGGAATTTTCCTCACTTACTCCGGCACTCACTCCGTTAATTAAAGAGGAAGAATTGCATTAAGAAAAAAATCGCAGAAGAAATATATCGCGATTTAAAAGAGAGACGAGTATGTGTAACAAAGAGAGATACGTAGTTCCTGAATGAAGATAATTATAGAAAGTTAAACGATGAAATTTTTGTGCTGTGAAAAAAGATGAAATTCAAACTTGCAAAAGTTCAATCCACTAATACCACAATAGTTCCACGTATTCAACTTTCAAGCAAAGACACGCTGTTGCAACACTAAAAAAATTCTTTGACATCATTAAAGAACCATCACCACGAAAAGAACGGAGATAGAGAAAAAGAATATACGAAAGGAACACTGCGCCTTTAAATGAAATCAGCGATCAGCTGATTTTCTTCACTGTCACCCACCGTATAGCGAAGAGATCACAAAAGAAGCAACCACCGGCATCGGCGCGGCGTCGACGTCGGCGTCGGTGATGCGTCTCACGTGACAAGTTTTCCCAAAAGTATTTTAGCGCTACACATGCGCGACACGTTTTTGGGACACCGCATCAAAACAATTGGTAAGCGCAAATTGCGAACACTTTCAGGATGTACGAGAGATCCCGCGTTAACTCCCGCCGCATGTACTACCGAGTAAACACCGCGCGAGTAAACACTGGGCTTTCAAGTTTCACAAAGTCGTTCCAGGACACCACAGGGGCGAAAATTCACTCCGCGACGCGCAGAAGATAAAGGATTGCGGATAGTGCGGGGGGTTACGCGTATCTCGCGGCCAAGAGGGATCACGCAGGAGACGCAGAGGAGGGAAGCGCGTGGGTGCGCGCCACAGCGCGCGCGAGGGGGTGGTCGAGAGAGAACTGACCGTATCGTGGCGGATTGCGTGTGCCACACACAGAGCGGCGTCGGCGACGGCCGGTGAGTGAATGCGCCGTGACGTTATAGGCGCCCCTCCTAAGATTCTCGTCCCTCTCTTAAGCCTTCATACATACCCCTCCATCTCACAGCTTCTTCGTCCAAGTTAGTAGCGCGCACCTCTTTCTTCATCAAGCTCACTCCCTCACTCGTACCGTTTTAACTTGTCCTCTCTCTCGCTCTATTTCTCCCTCTTTCGTTCTCTCACTCATATGCGATCACTCTCCTTCCTTTCCCCACTCTTCCATCTCGGTTTCTCCACCGTCATCCCCTCCTACTATATCTCGCGTATAGCCGTATTTGTTTGCTTCTCTCTTTCTCTCTTTCTCTCTCGCTCTCTTCTTCTCTCCACCCTCTCCGTTTATACTGTCCCGCTTCAACCAATGTTGCGGACCACGGCACTCTTTCCTATTTTCAGAAAACATCAACTAGCCAACAATGAATGTGCATTCTTCAAAAAACTAATTTTACCGATTTTTCTTTATGATTTGTTCATTAATATTGATTTAGGTGCGCAATTCTTATTGTTCGACCTATCATGGATTTTTTTTTTTTAACATACCGTTTGTGGAATGTGATTTATATGTACGGAAATGTTTTCAATGTTGCAGACATCTTTTTGTAATTTTTTGTGATGTTGCAAGAAAGTTATATGTTTGTTTAGAAGTTTGAAGATACATGCCTTAATTATACTTCAAATGTAAAAAATTGTGATAAAAAACTGTAATAACTTTTCAACTTTTCAATTTTTGATACTTTTGCATTCATTTTGAATATATATGTAAATATTTATAATTAAATAAATTCATTCGTAAATGTCTTTATAATTAAATAGATTTACTTATAATTAGATTTATTTATAATTTTTTGCTTAAAGTTATATGTACATTGATTCTTGTATTTATTAATAAGAATTACTTAAAATCTTACAACTTTTCAGAAAAAAAAGATTATCCTTTTCCGCAACTTTATTGAAAATGATTGATTCAAATGCGATTCTTGATACTTAATGTTGTAAAACAATTGATGAATAATAAAATAAACATATATTGACATGAATATATAAACATAGGGTAGAGCATGGCTATTTCGTTCCATTTTTCACGATATTGTTTATTTTTCTGAACAGTATACATTGAATATTTAAAGGATATACTTGTGCTCAAGAAGCAATCATGATTGTACAAGGTAGTTATAAGTATATTAATGCAAAAAGATATTGTTTCTTATTGTAAATTTTATTATTTTATAGTATAAAATTTGATTGAAAATAACGGAATAGCTCCTACATATTATGATTGCGATATATAATTTTTATTCAAATATTGTTTAACAGAGTGTAAAAAGAGTTGACCGTGTATAAAAATAATTTTGTTACTCAAAAAAGGAAAATCATATGTTAATTCTATTATGTTGCCATCTCTCCGATTTTCAAAGAGCATCAGTCTATCGAAGAAATCTTCGTTCTTGGTTAATGGAAAAAATGTGAGATTAATTATTTCAAATTTTTTTCAGGTGTGTTTTCCATCGGTTTCGAAAAGAAATCTCCGATAAGTGAGCCAATCCTAATCTTTCTTTTAGAGAATGCAGTATGAAGAATGCATACGGTAACAATTTTGCCGTCTCTAATTGAATCTGACTTTTTTGTAGTAGTTATGAATTTCCAGCAGGGTAGTGAGGTCTTCGGCAGAAGAATCATCGATCTCCAATGAAATACTAGTCAAAAGCAGCCGTAATATTAATAGATATAAAGAAAAGACAATTTTAATGAAGACTCTCTTAACATTTAAAAAAACTACAATTTCGTATTTTTAATTGAAGTATAATTCAAGATAAAAAACGAAATTAAAGTAAGAAAAAGTACAACGTACTTTTCGTTAGGCAATGATAATAAAGACGATGGTAATGACATTTTTTAAATATAAATTTGCTAATTTAGAATTTACGTTGTAATATCTCCACTCATAGGATACGTAGAGAAAAAGAAATGAAGATACTTTTCTAATATATAATAATTAAAACCCAAGTTATATCGATTAAATTTATTAAGTACTCGATTAGTCCAACTATTTCTGGAATATGATAATTAGGAATATGAATATTAGCAAGTCCAGAATTTATAGTTTTTGGCTCGAAATTGAAATGTATAATACCTATTACTATCCCTACTCTTTATTTCATAGCTGTTTTCTCATAGCGCTTTGTTTCAATGAGATTAGTCTAAAATCGTTAAAAATTTTTTACCACTTAAAAAATGCACTTGCAACAGTATCTTATGGGATGCGAATACGGTAAGTTTTTATTTTATAGCCTTGATAATATCATTAATTATATATTTCGTTTTGTTATATATACTTATAATATATATATATATATATAACAAAATACATAATTAATAATCTAATCTATAATTATCTATAACTTCCCGCATCTGCATTCCGTACTCTTTAAATTTCTTGGAGTTAAATCTCATTCTAAAAAGTTAAAATACTGTCACTATTGAAAAAGATCGAAAAATTTATACTTTTTTGGATTTTCACTCCAGGTGCATTCCAAACTTGCCTCTGGTCTTTGACTTTGACTTAGTTTAGCAGGTGCTACTGTCATCACATTTGTTTGCATTTGGCGCATGCACAAGTGGCGGAATATTTATATCTGTTCTTTGTAATTGTAAATCTATCGCAGTGTACACTCATTATACATACTCAAAAAAAAAATGAAATAAATAGATATATATTTGAAATTTGGCGAAATTGAAATAGAAAATTTTAGTGCAATCCAATGCGACAAAGAACTAGCATATCTCTTGATGAATTTAAGACTTGTTCTTTGTTGTTGCCCTCGATTTTAAAACTTTCTATTTCGCTTTCGCCAAACTTCATATATTATATTTCATTTTAATTACAACGAATGTATACTAATTCGAAAAACAAATCTTCCACAAAGAAACGAAATCTTTGGTTCCGCTTATCTCTCTCTGGTTTTAATCATATGCATGCATGCATATCATTCGCATATAAGCACGTTCTTGTTATTTAAATATAATTCTAGATTTTTTAAATCAAAATTTAATGTATATTAGAATTAATTTTGAATACTCAGTTTTATCATTGGAGCTCAATTTTTTAGTTAATTCAGATTAATTCAATAATTAACAATATTGCCTACTCCTATGTTAGAAGTGACACAACTTAAAAAATTAAGTTTTCTAGAAAAAGAGAAAAACTATTTTTCAATTTTATGTTATAAAAAATTATTGATTACTCAAATAATATCGGCAAAAAGAATATCTTAAGAGAGCTTTAGGGATTTAGTTGTACATTTCGGCTGATTTTCAGGTTGGCTTCTGCGCTTCTTACTTTTATATCAACTCACGCGCAGCCTAAATGCCGATCGGCGATGCGCGACCCGGTTGCACGAGGGTTGCGGTTGGCATAAAAGAAAGGAGTGCAGAAAGAGCAATCGGTCAAAATGTACAACTAAACCTTAGCATTGTCTTAACACATTGATCAAACATCATATAGCAAATAATATCTCTTTGCAGTGATGTACTTATAATTATATTATACAATAATTACATTATACAATCATGATACAGTTACTCCTTGAGAGTACAAGCACAATCTTTAAATAATCAACATGTGTTGTTTAGAAATATAAACATTATCGCCAGAAATGGACGAAAAAACTTCGCTCTCTCATGTATATTCAATTCCAACAGTATTATCTACATCGTATTATTAAACATCGAATTATCTACATACAATAAAATTTTATCTATTAGGTATATCAATAATTTTTTGAAAGGATAAGCAATATGCCGGAGATACAGGACAAATATTTTGTCGTTCTTTAATATTAAACAACTTAAAAAGATTTCTAAACAATTTAGAAAATATTTATGTTCAAGAAAATCCCTAGTTACAATATTCTTTATTTATTTAATTATAATAACGAATCCAAAACCCCCATAATGCAAAAAAATACCTTAGAATCTTCTCATTCCGGAAAAAAAATTTCACTTTGGCCGGGCTGCAGTCGTTGTAGTACTGCTGACTATTTTGTCTTTCCGATTTTCACGACAGCGGAATTTTTCATTTCATCAGCGGCTTTTTTCTGTATTCTTATGAATTTATATTATTACAATTTTGTATAAATACTTCGAACTCTTGAATTAATCGAAGATGGCGAGGCTGCTAAAACGTTGTGTGACAACACAATGAAGAAACCAACGAAAGGGTCAAGCATTCAATACTATAAATATATTGGTGAACCAGGCGATTCTTTAAGAGCAAATAGCAACACAAGAACGTTAATACTAGCCGTGGAATAAGTTCCGTAAAATATTTGAATGTGATGACAGTAGCGTAATTACAAATTTTCATAAATTTTAGATTAAATAGTCCCATATATATATATATATTTCGTTTTACTTGCAAAATTAAAAGAAAGATTGAGATAATCATTTTTATAGTTTATTAGTTTTAATGAATATTAAATATTTTTTAAATTTTGTTTGATTTCTTTGATTTTTCTTTTCTATTCATATTATTTTTTAATTTTTTTCAATTGAGGAACGTTTTAACTTTCTTTTAAATCACCGAATCTTTATTGTTTACTCACAATTAATGTTATGATAATAACTTTTCATAATTTTAAATAAAGCGCCAATTTGGAGAGTAATATCGGAGTCTCCAGAAATCCCCAGCAACTTCATGCTAAGGTATTCAAAATGAAGTTAATCTTTTTTTGGGTTAGTGTGACCTCACTCTCACATAATTGTTCTTACGATTGTTACTTCCTGATGTTCTCGTGGGATTCTTGGCAACAGAACTATATTCGAAATAAATCATCAGGAGCAGGTACACACATGTGACACAATTTAACACGAAAGGACACATACACGTAATTTACGCGCTTAAATTATTGCCAGCCGTTTGCAGGATGACATTTTGTACGAGACTATCATGCAAAAATGCATTTTTCCAACATCATCGTCGTCCTATCACGAGTTTCCTATCGGTCGTGCACCCTCTCGCACGTGTGTCAACAATTCACTTACGGAATTGTATTCTTTTACAGCTCACGATATGGAGAACGCACGCACTGCGAATTTCGCGTGCGCGTTATTCCGCAGGTAGCAGCCGCGACGCGTGTATAATTGTGTGCGCACACATTGATACACGCACTGAAAAAGTATGCGAACGGTCAATCCGACTCTTTAAACGGTCGAGTTGTAACTGCCCCGCGTGGAGAACGAGATGAAGAGTCCCACCTCTTCGTTGCCACCTCCAGTCGGATGGGTACCAGCCCACGGACCCTCCTTCGCTCGCTGACTCGGTCTCTCTCTCCCTCTCTCTCCCTCTCTCTCTCTCGTTCTCTATCTATCTATTTTATTCTATGTTTTACTGTGTCTTCTACACAAATAAACCAGTCGAATGCACATGCATATTTTTATACAATGTATTCGTCCATATTTTTGTACAATGCATGTATATATTTTTGTACAATGCATTCAACCTGTTCATATTTTTATATAAAACCTTATACTTTTTCTTATATCTGTTTCTATCTTTTATTTCTTTCTTTTTCTTTCATTTTTTTATTTTTCTCTTCTTTCTTTCTCTCTCTTTCCCTCTATCCTTT
>Ga0157362_1001038_pt1 | contig 11049 bp, 3 predicted proteins | sample AttlaeALBM3_FD_111480 | JGI IMG/M metagenome (GOLD analysis project Ga0157362, IMG submission 111480) | Fungus gardens microbial communities from leaf cutter ant in Ribeirão Preto, State of São Paulo, Brazil - Atta laevigata ALBM3 | ecosystem: Host-associated > Fungi > Mycelium > Unclassified ... | reverse complement strand
TTGAGGGAATTTGCAGTTTGAGAGAAACACTTCATGTCAATCATTTAAGCTTTATAATTGAAAAAGTGTCTTTCATTACAATAGTTTCTTTTAAAAAAAAAAAAATTAAACGAGAGTTGAAACTCGATTCTTTCAACAATTGGAGTTAAATTTATATAAGAATATATATATAAATTTATAGAAATATTAATTCTTCTTACTTGATTTCGAGAAAATTACAATGGAATTGTAAGGCATTTATAAGATTTTCTTTAATTTAGTATTCGATTAATAAAATTTTTTATCTGATATTTTTTCTTGCATTTCTAGATTCTTTTCCCCATAAAGAATTGACATTTAATTAAGGCGCATCCTACATATGTATATATATGTATGTATTTATATATATTTTTACGAAATAATACGCGAGTCACATAATCGTGCAGTTATCATCATCGAGCTAACGTTATAACACGGAGTAAACTTATTTCTACTCGGGTTGGGCAGTACTTTATACATTTATACAATTTCCTATAAACACTTTCGAGTCTCCTTAGTTGCGCAAAAATATACTCTAACGATTAAAACAATTACATTACAGGATATAAAGTTCGCACGTAAATGCAAATTCTTCGAATTTCGCTGCATGAAGTATCTTTAGTATACATTACAGATTGCACTGGTAAATAGTGTAAAAAAATAGTGTAAAATTTTCGAGATTCGTTTCTAACCAAAGAAACAATGTTTTTTTTCCATGTAGCAAACATAACGTAGACGACATAACAATACGAGATATAATTTAATATATGCGATATATTATGAATTGAACTAGCAATGAAGAATAAATAAAAAATTTATATATGACCTATTTCGCTTCATCTCGGAATTACAACTACTTTTGCATCTCAAACTATTACAACTGATTGCCTCGAAATGGTTACAAATGTTCAGTTTCGTATCTGCATAATTTTGCTGACTAAGAACGATGTTCGTAGCATTTTATGAGTCATTCCACAGTTTGCTCTTCTGAAAAAAAAAAAAACATTACATTCGAACAGCATTCGAAATTCTAGTAGCTTGCCGCTTTCCAATATTTGCCGAGAGCTTTTCTTTATCTTGAAAGTGACAACGAAAAATTATCGCAATACAGAAATAGCAAACTTGCATATAATGCATCTATATAGCTGATACAACAAAGCGAAATAGATCCATGTATAGATTTCTCTCTTGTTTCTGCACGAATTCTGAATTCATCTCTAAATTATATCTTACACATCAACTAATATCCCGTACATTGTTATATAAATAATATTGTAAAAAAGGTAAAAAAAAAAACAGGAGTTAATGCAAGCGCTATGATACTGACGTTAAAGGCACTTGAGTTTCGGAATTAGCCTAACTAGCAAAGTTCTTAAAACATGATAAAATTACGACTTCGTAAACAATTAGCGCGTTTCACACGCGCATGCATCCGAAATGCAGTCTATGTTATATGGCAGTATTAAGTCGTTTTTTACAAATATCTCAACAAAAAATAGAGCATACCGTATATATATATATATATCTATATATATATATTTTTTTTAAATATTAGTTCCTTTAAATAATTATATACGCTAAAACGTTAGCTTTAGATCTTGTTATGCCGTTTGAAGTTTTCGTGTAGTTCAAACTCTTGCTAAGTTTCGAATCGCATGCGATCGGCATTCGCGATTATTTGCAAATTATTTGAAATCGCATTCCGTCGCTATTACGATGCAATTCTTTTTTTTAAATCTCACGTTATCCTTTTTTTCATTTTGAGACACGTTATTTCCCGGCATAGGTCGGATTCTTGAAGGTGGAAGTCGCTTGCTTATAGATTGGATTCTCTCCCTATAAAGCGAGCAAAACGAATATTTTATATTAATTTGTACAGAATAAATCTTACAAAAAGATTACTAATACTTGAAATTTTGATAATTAATCTCATTGTATTAATCTTTTTATGTTACTTTACTCCATTTTTTATATTTTATTGCATTACGAGTCCTTTAATGCCTTTTCATTTTTTAATTATACTTTTTCAAAAAAAATAACTACAAACTTATCCTGGTATTCAAGATTTCTATTTTTAATAAAAATTGATTTGAGAAGTTTATTCTTAAAAGTTCTTAAAAGTTCTTAAAATTCTTAAAAGTTCAATCTGATTATGGTTTATAATATTAGAAATACGAACCGTGTCCCATTTTGCCATCATTCTCTCCTTTTCAAATCGGGCAAATTCTCGTCTATCGTGTATAGTTGTCAGCAGCTTCCACAGCAATAGCAATGCAAGACCGATCAAGACCACCGCCGCGATCACGCCTAGCACGATGCCGAGCATGTAGACCTGCGGCGGGCACTCACGCTCGTTTTGAGCGCGCACTTGCAGGCAATTGGTCTCATTGTAATAATAGACGAAGTTATACTTGCAGTCGTCCTCGTCCGTGCCGAAGCATGGCACCTCGTCGTTGTCCACATCGACGATCACTGTCTCGACTCCCTCAGGTACAAATTCCTTGCAATTCCTTGCGCATTCCTCCGGAACGCTGTAGTTTCCGGTGCCGTACATTTGACACTGTACACAGGGCTTCAATTCTTCACAGCGACTTGGGCAGGTCGGGCACTTATTGCAGTGTTTACCGGAATACCGAATACTGCCTTCCTCGTGACAGATGCACTCTCCGCAAATACAGTCACCCTTTATAAAGAAAAAGATGAGATCTTATGATAAATCTCTAATTTTTATATTTCTAAATTCATAACTAAATATTCTCTTTTTTAATGATTAATGTGTAAATTAATGTGTAAATATAAATTATTATATTTCATTGTAATTAAAATTATATTAGAAAAGAAGAATTAAATAGTAACTGCAGTTTTCTGTCGTCATATACTTTCAATTACTTACATGACCTGAGCAGAGTACACCGTTCGTAGTCCCTGGCGCAATGCAAGAATCATTAGAAGACCTGCAGTTGCAGGATGGTCCGGTCCAGCCAGAATTACAGACACACTGACCGCATTCGCAAGTGCCATGATCAGAGCAGAGCTTACCTTGATCACGATCACAAGAGAAATTGTCGCATTCGCAAAAATGTCCCGATATTATCTATAAGAATATAAATTTATATCGCAAATATTCTCCATGTGAATATTGTTAATTACATTTATTCCATTTTATTTCACTTCTAATTATATCTATCTTCTTTTCTTTGCATTTTCTTATGTATTTTTTATATATCTTCCACTGTGTGTAACTGTTACTTGAGATAATAATTAATAAGCTATTAAAAATTAATAAATAAATTTTGCAATTATAGATGCAAAGATTAAAGAAGATCAAATCAATCGATGGAGACTCAAAAAAAAGATTAAAGAAAAATGCCTGTTATACAAGAAGTTATCTGCTAGAGAATTCAGGAAATACCTCGTCCGGATTTTCCCGCTCCTCGCACTCGCATTGACCGCAGGCGCACGTGCCACGACCGGAGCAGTCGACGAGGGAAGTATTGTCAGGACGACAGGACTGGAAGTGCTTGTCGAAGCCAGTGAGCTCCTGGTGTGAGCTGCACTCGCAGTGTTTACCGAAAAATCCATCGTAACACTCGCAAACACCGCATTTGAGTGTGCCCATGCCATTACACTCAGGTGCATGTTCCTCATACATGTGACCTTGACGCTCGCACTCGCAATCGCACAGCATCTCCAGATTCACGGTGAGGGTCTCGTTGATACCAACCTGGAAAAAAAAATTTGATTAACATAACAATGCTAAAGTAAAAAATATAAAAATAAGAGAAATATACAGAATGTCCCACATAACTGTGATCACGATTTTTCCAGTGATCTGAGTGGCACTTCCGATCTGACAAAAATTATTTTAAATAAAAGTTAGTCAGTTTTCAATTGATCCCACGTCTAATTTTAAGATTATCTCAAGGTCATAGTATAGCAGGTCATTGACTCGTCTTGACATCAGTTACAATATTATGAAGTAGAAAATACGTGCTAAAATACGTACTAAAAAAAATTAAGATGACTTGACTTTTTTCCTAAAAAAGAATATTTTGCAAATTTTTAATATTGCAATTAAAAACTAATTTTTATTCAAAAATGGCAATTAGTCAATTAAAAATTTTTTATTCAAAATAATTTTTGTTAGACATCGGAAGTGATCATATTTACATGGGACACCCTGTATAAATATAGAAAACAAAAACTAAAACAATAAATTAACTGATATATTTTTTCAATTGACCAATTAAGTTTGCATAATGATTTGATTTACCGGATAAATATCAAACTTCTGTTTCCATTCCGATCTGTTGGCCGGACAGCTGGTAACCTCGATTTCCGCAATGAACTCCACTTTTGTGCCGACTTTCAGTCCGTCGCACTTCGACGTCTCAACCACCGGTCCAGTGCCTAAGCAGCTTGAGAAGTATTTTACCTTAATTGCGCTGCTGGCTGTGTCTTTCATCTCCACCGAGCTTGAGATAGCGTCGTACTGTTCGCGGATCAGTTCCACGACGTTGCTGGAATCGTCCGAGAGTTTGCCAGCAAAAGAACCTTCCACTTGCTTGGTCAGTCGCTTGTAGACATTGATCTGTTCCTCGGTGACCGCCCATATGACGTTTATCGCGTTCTGCTTCACCTTCAGGTTGATCTGCGAGATGCTCGGATAGTCTTGTAGAGACGAGTGGGTATACATGCCACTGGTATCCAAGTGACAGAGACCGTCATTCGGTTTGATAATACCACCCAGCTTGCCATCGCCCGCATAATGAAAACCAGCATCTGTTGAAAATACTAACAGTCGGCGCGCCTTTTCGCGCCAACCGATCTGATTCCGGCAAACTATCGCCTGCATGATCGCGTCAAAGCCACCCTCTGGGGCATCAAGATTGCCAGATACTGACGCGTTACGTACTAATCCCTGTAAACAAGAACGTCTCACTAGGAAAATCGGTAGAGAATAAGATGTTTTATTAGTTTCAATAAGAATTAATGAAAGAGTCTTTCTAAATCTAGAGAATTAAATTGTAAAATTAAACTACATTGATAGAAACGGATTAAAGTAGATTAAATTAGATTTATTAAGTCAGTTAGATTTGTACGTATGATTAAAAATTTGTATGTTATGCTAAGGTACGAATATTTATGTACCGCAAATTTGCTTGTGTCCTGAGAAAGCCTCATGATGTTCTTGTACCCGTAAGGCGCCGCGCAACCGTCACATGGTTCGATAAGACTGAGAGATTAAAGATTTAAAAAATGAGTAATGACACATTGGACAGCATGATATACTTTCTTTGATTTATCTCGAGACTTACGATTTCGGTACCGTATTGACATATGGCATCACGACTTTGTCGACAAAACTACCGAAACCCAAACGAAAATTGCTCGTAATCTTGCTCATACTCTCTACCAATAACTGGCCCAAGTCAGACAGTTTTTTTTTGTCGTCTTCCATGGATTTGCTCAGATCCATAAGATAGTAGAGATCGACAGGATAATCCTCTGCTTGAGAATAAGCGAAATGCATTCCGTAAGCTTCATCTAAAACAAATTTATGTATCAAGTTGATAAAATAAAATATTCACAATTTTAGTTTTATTTTTTATTTTCAAATAATAATATTAATAATAATTTACTTATTCTGAGCTTCAGATTGACTTCTTGCGGCCACATTTGCACAGCTTCTTGCCTTCTGCTCCCACTACCGCCCCAACTCTCTTTATGCGAATGCGAAGAAGATGAGCTAGAAGATGAAAAATTGGAATATGAACTTTCGCTGCTACCATATCCTCCTCCTCCTCCTCCGCCACCAGTGGCGTAACCACCCTTCGTCAAGTTTCGATGTCGCAGCCTAATGAAGACAATGTCTGGGTTCCATATGTACTCAGGAGGACACGTCGCAGATATTTTAGTATTGATGTTCGGCAGGAAACACCTCTTCTCCGAGAATTTCTATAAAAGCAAAGCCACTATATTAATAATTAGAACTATATTTAGATCATATTTAGAATCTATATTAATAAAATATCAAACTGCAAATTTACTCATCTTTCTGTCAGTGAAAGAACTACATAAAGAGAAGGTATAAGAATTTTTGATCAAATTAATATAGACTTACTGGTGCTGCGCACCAAGCACAATGTGGAGTCTGTATGCATTCATGACATGTCTGTTTACTGATACATGGATTCATGCCAGTCAATCTCTCTGGAGGAGGAGGAGGATAGTTTGCTTGCGCAAACGAGACCGATAGGCTCGTCGCTAACACCCCCAACACGAAGATCCATCTTGAGCTGCCAAACATTCTGCAAAATCGTAGATAAGCCACAATTAATCTTTTAATTTGAACATTTATGTAAACAAATAAGAAAAGGTTTAAAAAAATAAGAAAAGGTTTAAAAAAATAAGAAAAGGTAAAAAATTTAATAGGTATATAATATGTACCAGTATACATATAATTCATATAATATGTACCAGTACACATATAATTCAATCAAATCAAATTTATTATAAGAGATATCTGTAAAAAGAGTTTTCAGATTGACAGAGTAACATGACTCTGACAGATTATATTAAGATAATCATCTCAAATTAGAAGAGACAGTCTCAAATTTTAATTCTTCGTTTTACTTTAAATTAATTCCGAAATTAAAAATAGTAATTATAAATTTTTCCTCTTTTGTGAAAACAATAAATATTACGTATAATTTTCAAATAAAAAGTCTGAAGAATTTTAAATTATTTAAAAGAATCCAAATATCATTCATAGAATACACTCAAGAGAATTAAAAAAAAAATAAAATGTAATACAAAATCGTAACTTGATGTAATTTTTGTTATGATTTGATGTAATGTTATACTTGTGTTAATTATTAGTAGTTTTTACAAACATAATATTGTTCACGAGGTTCATTAACAATTATAAAAACGTTTATCCATCAAAATTTAATTACGACACCACTGATTTTTGCTTAATGTTCCACTCTCCCGTATTAAGGAATTGGTTACTTTAGATTACATACGATTTTGCTTCCATTTCCAGGGAACCGTTTCGACGCGAAAACGGAAGAATCGCGATCGACCGGGAACTGCCTAGTCGTGCACGATGTGCACCCTCCGCTGCTTATTCATACGACGGGGATGATGCCGTCATCTTTATATTTGCCAAGCATCATCACTCCGATGTCTGCTCGCGCGTGCGACCGAAGCGGACGATAAGCGACGGAATTCGTGTCGTAAGATGCAGTTAAGAGAGGCAAAGAGGAAGCGTGCTTACTTATTTCCGTGAGACGAAATGTCTTTCCTCCTTCCTTTTTTATCTTCCTCCGTGTTGTTCTATAGCATCACAAGCGTAATGTTTGGTTTGATGTTTCCCTCGTCGTCACTCGGGATCACCATAAATGGCAATCCACCGAATGAACACACCGACGCGCACGCAACACTCCGTAGGGAGTGTTCGCTTCTGCCGTTTCTCGCGTCGCGTCGCGCGTCGCGCAGGTAGCGCTGCTACTGTCCGGTCCGTTGTGAGCGCGGCTATGTTCACGCGGCAACGTGGGTCGCGGATTGGTCTGCTATCCATCGCGCAATTAGCTACATTCAGCTCGTTGCGAACGTGCCTCGAAGTTTTCTGAAGAATAAATAAAATATACAGAGTATTTTATTTTATTCTTTTATTATATTCGAATATTTCGAACATATGCAGAAAAATCTATAGATGGAGATGTACAATCGTAACGTATATTATATGTCTATATTATACAACTTTACATATTTTCAAAATATTTAATTAATTGCCTAGTTAAGATTAAAATAAATGTATTTATTTAATAATTGTATTTAAATGAATTTTTAGTCAATATTAATTTAAATTATTGAAATTCACTATAAAATCTTTTAAATTATATATAATTTAAATTATATATAATATAAATTATAATAATATAAATTATAAATAATAGTGTTGTTGTGTGTAATTATAATTTAAAATTCTTCATACAAATATAAAAGATTTTTATAAAAATTTTTTTATTTGTTTCGATTAACAAACTATAAATAATCTATACGAAAAATAACGATTTCATAAAAATCACTAATTTACAACAGTAGTTCATAACAAATATAAATAATTATAGAATTCTTTTAGAAATAAAAATCAACATTACACATATTATTCTTTTTAAAATAGCTTGATCGAGCTCAGAATTATTTAAATGATAATAACAATATATTAACGCAGCAGATGTAATGAATTTTTCATTGTTTAATAATTTGATTGTTTAATAAGAATTAATAATTTACAGGATTTATGCTTATACAATATTAAATTTATGCAGATACAATATTAAATTTTTTCGTATTTTTTAATTCAATTTAATTTGATTCCATTAGTAGCGTTATGTCGCACGGCATCGGAATGAAGTTAGCGTTACTTCCAAATTAGTGAGTCAGTAAACATACATAAGAATATAAAGATTATGCCTTTCGCGGATTTCTTTCATGTCCAGATCCATTCTTCGAATGCCAACGTTTCGGTATCAGGCTGTTCTTCGTCCTGTTAAACTGTAAGGTTCATGAAACGTTCATAAAAATGGGAAGCTATCCCCGTTTTTATTTCATTCATATTTATTCATTCCTATTACAATGGAAGATGCATCAACTTAGATAATTGCACGCTAATCGTAATCTGTTTTACATATTAAAATGTATCGATGAATGAATATGAAATCATCTCATTTCAATAATCCTTTAGATAGAATTTTTTCAGAATTTTTTCAGAATTGTTTAATACTATATTTTCTTATGGTAATAAAAATGAGAAAATACAGTAATAAAAAGTTGATAAAAAATTTTGGAAAAATTCTTAAAGTTCTATGAGAAGAAAATAAATGATTTTTGTCTTTTGCAATTTTTCTGTAAAAAAATTGATAGTATTTCAGTAAAAAAATTATTGGAAATAAACCAATATTTAACGATTTTTAATAATTAATATCTTATTAACCAATGCAAAAATCGCAAAATGGTAGAGGATTTTTCGATTCAGTTTAGTTTCCGCCGAATTTAAGAACATCTTGTATAATATTATATTCATATTATAAATGTTTACATGTTTATGTTTATGTATATTTATACATACTTATATATATTCATGCATGAAAAATTTTTTAGTTGGTCGATCCATGCAATTTTTTGAAAAATCTGATTGTATCTAATTGTGACTAATTGAAATGCGAGATGATTTCGTATAGACTCACCGATACATGTACGTTTTAAAAGAAGATTAGCGTGCATACAATTGTCTAAGTTAATGCATCTTCCATCTTTTCGATTCAATTTAATCCATTCTACGCTATGCGAGAGTTTTGTAATTAATTAACAGACAATGTATTAAAAAGTTAAATTCTAATCACGCTCGTAATGCAAAGCAATAAACAAAACAAATTCAAAATCAATAGATTTAAACGAGTATATCAGATGATGATTAATTTATAATTTATAATTTATTCTATTATGTCACTTATGGGAAATATAAAGCACTCATGTACGTTTCGGATTTAGCTTTTCTCAGCAACTTCAAAAGATTTTTTACATTAATTAAATATAAATATAAAGAACCTTATCTTATACATACAAATAAAAGTAAACGCGGATATCACATAGTGCTCTGTATGATGTCAGTAAGAAGTCAAAATGTTGAAGTCCATATTATAAAATTTATATTGCAAATCAATTTTTCGGTCTGTGGCGAGAATTGGGTAACGTGAATTGGGTAACGTGAAATTATAAAATCCTTTATGTATCACCAAAAATATATGGATGCATACAATGTCAGAAAACTAGAATGGAGATTATGAATAAGAAATGTTGAAAACACATTTTTAGAGCTAAGAATATAAATTGTGAGATCAATTATTAGACACCGTGTATATGTTTATGAATATTTATACATGTTTTACAGTGACGGATTAACGCGTAGGAAGCAAACAAGGCACTTACCTAGAGCGGCAAATTTGAGGGGGCGACAAATTTTTCAAGACAGAAAGTTTTCACACAGTTGAAATAAATTTTTAATAAGGAATGGAAGTAATTCGTTACTTGTAACGAAGTTATAGTTACAAATTACTTTTTTTTTGTTAACTTTATTGGTAATTGCGTTACTCTTTTTTTCTTTGGTAATTGTATAATAGTAGGAAATTACACTTTTTTAGAAACGGTAACGAATTTTACAGTTACTTTTATCGTTACTTTGCACGATGAACACAAGCCAGTCATAGCGCTTGAGACTAGAAATTAAGCCCCTCTGTGAATGGTCGTAGATTTTAAAAAAGTAACGGAAAATGAATGTTACTTTCTCAAGTAACTGTAACTTTTAAAAATTAGTAACTAGTAACGGTAACTTGTTACTTTTTCTACTCGGTAACGAGTAATTTGTTATTTTTAAAAAGTAACTTTCCGTTCCCTGATTTTTAATTTGTTAATCCATTTAATTACATCTCTTCTCAGAATTTTTTATATGTTAATTATGAAAATATCATAAGATTTCTAAGATTTTTTTGTAAGTATAATTTCTGATGAAATGTTATAAAATCTAAAATATTTTTTAAAAATTATGAGATGAAATTTCAGAATATTTTAGAATTCACTTAAAAAATTTTGAGAGAAGATGTAAACTTTTCGAATATTTCTGAATATTTCTGAAAAATCTTCCAATTCGTATAAAAATTATGAGAAAAATTTTCACCAGGATAAATATACAGTTACAAATGTATTATATTTATATTATTTATTAAAGATTATTGGATTATTATATTGGGTTTTTGTCAGCTGATGCGGGAGTACAAATCATTTTTTTATCCATTTTCTCTTTTATTTTTATAAATTAATAATCACCTGAGGGCGGCTAGATGTTAGTGCCTAAGGGCGGCAAAATTCGTCACTGCATGTATATAACATGTTATGTATATAACATGTTATATACATCTATATATATATATATATATATATATATATATATATATATATATATAT
>Ga0157362_1001037_pt1 | contig 11057 bp, 8 predicted proteins | sample AttlaeALBM3_FD_111480 | JGI IMG/M metagenome (GOLD analysis project Ga0157362, IMG submission 111480) | Fungus gardens microbial communities from leaf cutter ant in Ribeirão Preto, State of São Paulo, Brazil - Atta laevigata ALBM3 | ecosystem: Host-associated > Fungi > Mycelium > Unclassified ... | reverse complement strand
GCTGAAAGCCAATGAAGATTCATTGATACGACGATGTATTGCCAACGGTCGCGCGATGCACACCATTGTTCGTCCCGTCGTGACAGAAAGCTATCGCTTTTGCATCTGTCATGGGTAACCTAAAGCAAGTTAGTATCATGATATAAATACATTTATATCATGGTTAGCATATTGATAAGAAATACGAAGGGAAAGACGAAATTCGCGATATCACTTGCGTATATACGAGAAAATAATCGTCAATCATCTTTTTCAGATATCATAAAGCCGTAATCATCTTACGGCTTGCTGGTTACGGTTTCTGTTTGATGGTTCTATTTTTAGCCAATCAGGATGCAGCTAGTCCGTACTCATTATGTTGTGATTAGCTAAAATTATAGAATCGTCAACTATCAACCTATAATGTGATTATTTAAAAGGGCTACCGCACATACTTTCCGTAACAATAACCGTAAAAAGTACCATAAGAATTAGCCAATCACAATAAAAAGTTATCAAAAATTTTCAACTCTGATTGGTAATGAGACGTAATAGACAACAGTAGAGACAATAGTAGATAATATAGTATGACATACGTTCTCTATTGTGATTGGTCAATTCGTTTACTGCTTACGTTTTACTGCTTCACGTTTTTTTTATATGTTTCTGGCTTCAGGCAAAACAAAATATTAGCTTGTAGCCTTTGTAATCCTTCATCGTTTCACTTATTATCATAGGCAGAACTCGATATGTTTTTGCGCATATCGTTTTGATGTGTTCATTTTGTCGTAGACCTACATTCATCAGAAAATCAGGAATGGCTTTTTGCAATTTCCGTGTTATCGATACGCATCGAACAGTCCTTTTTAGAAGAGTAAATGATATTTTGTTGTTTTTTGCAATGCGTTGTTTAGTGTGATGTCAGCGAATAATAAAAACGCGGATGAAGTCGTGAGCGATGCGCTGTTGGAGAAGCTTCGAACTTACGCGGCTAAACCGCAGGAAGCGGGCGACGCGCTCAGGGCGGTCGTGGCCAAGATTCACATGCGTATCACCTCATCAGGTATGCAACTCTATCGGAATTTCTCATCTCGCGACTCGATAACTTTGTATTTTAGAAGACATTGTGCTAATTAATAAAAATCTTTTTTTTTTTTTTTGGCATTTACCGGCAATAAGGAATTTTTCAAGTGTTTATTACAATTCTTGAATAATATTTTACAGATTTTAATTTTAATTTTATTTTAACGATATAAAAGCTGTACGTGTTTTGTATTTTTTAAATTTCTTTATCTCTTTTATCTCTCTATTTCGATTTTATAGCGAATCAGCGACGTTGCAGCAATTTCCCCTCTCATTAATGTTTCGTATCGCGTGTCGTCCCCATTAAAGGTCTCGTACGATAAGCGTACGATATTGCGCGCGAATCGTGGCAATAAAGTTCTAAACGAATCGGAAGGTAGATTGGACACTCCAGGGAGAAATTCGTGCCGGTATATTATTACTCTCGGCTAGCACGAAATCACGGTGGAACTTGCGCGATTTATCATTCTCATGTGATTCCCTCGCAATGGATGGCGAAGAAAATTGGTCGTCATATTCTGCGCCATCGCATTGTTATTATTGCATTTATCGTGCCATTTGTATAAAATTTGATAAAACGTGTATATATATATATAAATATATATATGATCTATATGAAATTTCTAGAGGAAACGTCGAGCATTCTGAGAGATTTGTCACGCAAGTATGTGATGAAGGACATATAGGTCAGTTCCACAAATATAAGATTAATCTCGCTTTAACTTGCTATTTATCTTTTTCTATTTTCAAAAATTATAAAAGGATAGTAGATTAAACCGAGAATAAAGTTAATCTTATATTTTTGTGGAACCAGATCATAGGGTGCTTTTCAACAAGAAACACAGATGACATACAATGAATTATTACATCCTTATTGTTTGCCAGTATTAAATAAAGATAAAATAATCACTGTGTTACACTGTGTCTCTTGTGTAAGCACCATTAAATATAATAATCGTAGTACGTGTGGGTCATAGCACTCTCGGCCAGCGGTACGACAAAATTGTGTAATGTAAATTCAGGTCATTTTCGACAAGTCGCCAACTTTATGCAGTCGTTTGCTCAGCCGAATTCCTAATTTCTATTTCTAGCATCTTTTTGCAATAGATTTCCTTCATAAATTCCATTAAATAATTTTTATAAACAATCTTAATCTTTCAAAAATTTTTTTCTTAAGCATATTGATATCATTAACTTTGTTCGATATTTATTACCTGCATAATTATTGCAAAACTTTATTTTTATACTGTACACATAATTATCAAACATTATAATATTTGATAATGAGAATAAGAGAAATTCTAAGAGAAATTCTACATTTGGTCAAAGATCTTACAATTAGTACTTAAATATTTCCGATGTGAATTTATACATATCCAATTCTGCAAACTGTGCTCCGAAATCTTTTTTAGTCTTGAAATACAATCAAGAACAGAATTAGAGTAATATTATAACATCACATATTAAATTGACAATTAAATAATATTGATGTTAATTAATATCTTATAAGAATTAATATATATCTGTAATTTGATGTTAATATATAAGAATCTTAAAAACTATTAATAATTTTATTGCGAAAAATATTATCTCATTCGGGATTTGAAACTGAAATTTATCAAATATTGATTTGTCAAGCTATCCTGGATCTTTGGACAAACAGGTGTGCGAATGTGTGTAAACAACCGATCGCTACCGTGTTATATTAAAATAGAAGAACCGCCTGTTAGCCGATTGCATAAGCGCTGACGACAAAGACTCATTGGCCGACATCCAGAAAACTATGACTTCAAACGATACACACTCGCGCCCGTGCGCCAATTTGATAAGGGCCTGGCAATCTTCCTGGTTGATGTTCTCGCGAATCGCGGAATTATTGCGCGGTTGAGTTTTAGTTCGCAATTACAGTTAATATTATCTGAAATTTTGCGACATAGTTGGATACTTTTAGACGTTACCAAATTTTCTGTAGGTCACGTTTCACGTCATCGTATTATAGTTATATTTATCCGTTATTGTGACATCTAAAGCAAAAACTCGTACGTAATTTATTATATTATTCTCCACGCGCTACATTGCAAATATTTACTCGATGATATTTGTAATTGCAGGAGCATTGAATTATTGTGTGAATTTTTCAATGAACATTGACATTGATTCCAATTGGCACTGTGTCAACTTTAACATAAGAATATATTGCGTCAATGTACGGTTCTTGATTTCTCTAACGTATTGCACGTTAAAGTTTACTTGACATTGGCAAGACACTAGTATGTCTGGCGCCACGAATAAATTGATTTACGAATCCGATTTACGAATCCGATTTCAACAAAAACAGAATAGAACAGAGAATAAAACGATTTATCTTTCAGATCGGCGGATACGCGAGCGTACATTGGAAAAGCTCTGGCTCAAGAATTCCGGTGCAATGGAATCGTTCATTATGACTCTGGAGGTGAATAATTTTTAATTAAAATAATCTTTTGATCTTGGTCACGTTATCTCTCTTCGCTCCTATTAATTATAACGTGTAGCGTCTTATCTATGGATAAGCTACGATTGTTTCGCGTGTTAACAACAGCCAAAATCGATACGCATATGTGCGAGAGAGGGAGATAATTAGTATACATGTGAGCTTACGATTATTCGATTGGCGTATCATTGACACGACGCAGAGCCAAGAGTTTGAGTAAGCGTGGTAATTAGTACTATACTACTATCTGTGAAATATCGTGTCCGTATCACGTGTCACGCAACACGCATCTTACATTGTCTGCATGTCGAGAAAGTCGCGAGGCCGTTCGTAAATCTAAATATCCATGTGTTCCAGATCTTGACAAGTGTCAGAACAAGTATATAAAATAATTGCTTGCATATTGCTCACGAGAGCATTCTTTATAATTACTTTTCTGTTATCGTAGTAATTTTTATTACTATTGCACTATTTATACAAAAAAAGGGAAAAAGAAATCAATATGTTTAAGAAAGAATTGAGATTATTTTTCGAAATTTGTTTTTAGAATTGCAAGGATTACGTTGCTAATTGCAGCATCGCCGGCATATTACATGAATGTATATCGCCCCGAATGATCAAAGGCAAATCTAAGGAAAGGGGGAGCAAGAATAGAAGTGCCACAAGTAATGGCAATTATTATAGAAATACATGTTTTATCGAGAACGCCAATTGTGTTAAATTCGCGGATTCGATAATGTTTTTTTTGGAATGAAAATAATATGCTTGTTCTTTAATAGGAACCAGTAATCGAATGGCGGTCATTCAACTGATCAACTTAGGTATCACGCAAGTCCTAGTTAAACTTTTAATAAATCTGCAATACGCGGATAGCATCATGATCGAAGTACTTACTCAAGACATCCTCTGGATTTTGGGACAGGTGATTTTAACGACGATGCATTGCAATATATAAGCTCCTTTTAATTTTATTTTGCACAATTAAAACAATTATTTTGTTTGGTTCGCTACTTCTGCATGAATAGAAGGAAATACTTTTGACATATTGTATGTCTGCGCAGCAGAACTTTTATCGATCGTACTGCGTACGTCTACGAAAATATTTTTCAATTTTTCTAGAGTCGAGAATTTATTTTAACTATTTCTAACTTTTTACATTGTAATTTTATGCATTATACTATCATATTATTTTTGTTCTGAAATGGCATTAAAATTCTTAGTTTATGAAATAAACTAAAACTTAAAAAAGCATACAATTTTCTAAAATGTAGAAAATATAAGTTATTAAAATATTTTTTTAGGTGGCTCAGAGGGACCAGAAGTTTGTGTCAAAAATGAAACTGCTCAACTCCATAAAAGTGTTCCATACGCTGTTAAAGCAGCATTACAACAACAGTAAGACGTTATTATCGCTGTTGTTGATCATCAAGACTCTTGCTAAAAATTGTAAGCAACAGTTTGTTTTATGCATCTGATAATTCGCTTATATGTTCGAGGATAATAAAGTTATTATTCTCTTATAGCTTTTTCCTTGCAAACATTAGTAAAAGACGGTATTACTAACACTTTGGAGAAAACCTTTATCAGTGTTGGTTATACGCCACATTTGAAACTAAGGACATTATTAGAGTGCTTCAAACATTTAACGACAAATAGTAAGAACGTGTAATTACGTAATTGTAATTTTGTTTTTCATTATTAATTATTTTAACAATCATAATCTTTTATTTCTAGAATTATGCTGTAACAAATTCATTAAGACAAGAATAGTACATCTACTTATGCGAATTTTCGAGAGATGGGAGAGATTCGACGGGCAGATGCGCTTGAAAATTTGCAATTATGCCTTGAATACACTTCAGCATTTCTGCGTAATAAGTAAGTTTACTAGAGAAAGACTCTATAAAAAAGTACTATGAAAGTATACTAGTTGTTTAATTTCAAATTTTGTATATTTCTCTGCTTGAAATTGTTTGTATTTTATATTCTCATTCTCTATTAACGTTCTTTTGAAAGTCATCGGTATCACATGCGTATACTCTTTGCCTGACATTCTAGAAGCTGGAAGGAAGGCTATCAAGTCGAACAATGGCCTACAGCTACTCTACCGGTTCTGCACGAGTTGTCCAGAGGATAAAGCTTATGACTGCTTGCTGTCGCGTATTTACGGAATAATTAATCAGTGTCTGGACAAAAAGGAACTGCCGGTGCCCGAAATGTCGCCCGCGAGGTGAATGAAGTTCGAGATCATTTCGACCAGTATAAACTAGTATCTCGATAATCGTAATATGTTTATTATATTTTTTTGGTACCTTTATACAAAGAGTACATTATAAACATTATGAGTTGATCACTTTTTGTGTCGCTACAGAGATCAAGGTGAATAAATAACGATAGTTTTCATTGTAAAATATTACCGGATTAGTTGAAAACTAACGCATTCAAAGGGCATAATAATCCATTTATAATTACGATTATATGCATTAAACTTTTGATTGTTTCTCTTTTTTTGCATGCAGATTTGTTCTGTCCGAAGTGAATGTCAGGGCGAACAGTGCTGAAAGCGGTAGCGACATCGACAGTCAGGTGTGTCATTTCTTCATAAAAAATCAGATTAACATAACACGCTGCAAACGTAATATTTGAAGCCTTACACTGATTAAAATATACGTTTATTAATAACATCATGTATACTAAGAAAAAAATAATTTATTTGATTAAATCAGCTTAATTCATTTTTATTTTTTTCGACGAAATACGTATGTATTTAATCAAACATATTATATTTGATTTAAATACATATTCTCCGAAAGAAAGAACGAAAGAAAGAAAAACTAAATTAATTTAATCAAATGAATAGTTCTTCTCAGTGTATTTCCTCTAACAATTCTTATTTTGCGTACGTAATATCGCAATATATCCAAAATGTCCATAATATAAAAATTCTATTAAATTCTGCTATTAAATGTTCTTGTGATTCAAATATTAATTTATATATAATATATAATTTCTGTGAAGGCGAACAGCGTGGCTTCGATTGGTAGACGGTACAGCGATCTTGATTCCGGGGATGACGAGGAGAGTCACGATTCCAGAGATACAATGGACAATGAGATTCACTTGGGCGATGAAGTGGACGAGAATAAATTTTTTGCCGGAGTGTTTACCTCGCAAAGATCAGAGGAGGATCTTGCTGGGTAGGTAAAATATAATTTTTACAAACGCACATTGATATCAATTATAATTACAAACATCTCTTTTTTTATATCAGATATCATATGTTCTTCAAGGAGTTGGGAAATTTGCAATCGCAACTACACATCGTCGGATCGACAAATGGCAAACTAATCGATCTTTATTTGATGGATGCTGAGCAAATAAATTCGCCGCTTGCGAAAGCGGGAAAGAAGATCTCAATCAAGGATTTTTCGAAATCTAACGGTACAATGAAGAGTCAATTGGTGAACAGTACGCACAATTTGAAGATCCTAAAAGACGTGTCTGCAAACGTCACGGATCGACAGGCTTATTGCGTCGTAGCGAGCAGAGTGAGAAGCGTTATAGGTTTTGTCAAGGTCGCCTATCCGGATCTGATTGGCGGCGACGGTCTGGGAAAAGCAGAGCCGCTCAACATTAAGGACAGGAAAGTTTGCCGTGCGAAATTGTTAACCTGCGTGGAACGAGGTCTCCACGCCGCCACCACTTTTCAGGAAGTTGTTTATGACCTTGATGCACTCGCAAACTCCATCTCCCGGGGAACGTCGGACGATGAGTGGCTGTTTGATAACAGGGACGAGAAGAGGATTGGCAAGCGTAATGTGGACACGAAACGGTTGCAGTTTGAGTCCAGATTTGAAAGCGGCAATCTGAGGAAAGCTATTCAGGTACAGTTTTTCGGTCCGCTACTTGCATATAATCGATTATGTTCATATTATGTAAGAGACTTCATAGTGACTTAGCGGCAATTTCTGCAAGTTAATCCGAGGATATACATGAATTAATTTCTTTTTCATTAAATTTCACCACGTTAACATTTAACGTCTGTTTTCTCCTTAGATAGGTCCACGAGAATATGATCTTATCTTGACGCCAGATGTTAACAGCGGTTCCAGACATCAGTGGTTCTATTTTGAAGTCTCCAACATGGAGGCGACTGCATACACGTTCAATATAATCAACTGCGAGAAGACGAACTCACAGTTCAATTTCGGTATGAAGCCGATACTATTCAGTGTTACAGAGGCGCAATGTGGTAGACCAGGTTGGGTGAGGACTGGTGTGGACATTTGTTACTATCGAAATTGTTATCAACGGTCCATCAAAGGAAAAACGTACTTCACGACATCCTTCACAGTTACGTTTCCGCACGCTTACGATGTTTGCTATCTGGCGTATCATTTTCCTTACACGTATAGCCGGCTGATGACTAATATTTGGAACTGGACGAAAAGTGTCTCCGCGGCGAACGTATATTTTCGCGCGGAGACGCTCTGCGAGACTTTAAATGACAATGAGAATCCTGTGCTTACCATTACGTCACCAGATTCCAAGACTAATCCTATATATGTAAGAAATCTCTCAGATATCATCTTTGCATGATAATACGTCGTTTAACATAGCAAATATTTAAAGCCAAACATCATTCTCTTTCAGACACGAAAGATGATTTTTTTAACATCCAGAGTACATCCCGGTGAAAGCAATGCTTCTTGGGTGATGCATGGAACTATGGAGACTCTCCTAAGTGACAATCAATACGCCAACAGTTTACGTGACGATTATGTGTTCAAAATAATTCCTATGTTAAATATAGAAGGAGTCGTAAATGGTTGGTAAGTTAATGATTATATATATTTTTATTAAACCGCTTTTTTTATTACACCGCTTTTTTATTAAACAAAAGCTGTGGTGGAGATGCCTAACTTTAGCCTAAGATTTTCTAACTTTACATTTAAGAATATAAAAGGGTACACCTAATGGCAAACGCGTGATACCATAAAACTGTAATCGTATTTTTATTAAAGTTTAGTACACAAGTTGCACATTCATGCTGTTGTACACAAAATTAATATGGAAGTGACTTACCGTAATAACTAAAGAGTAACGTTTCTCATTGATGAAACTACGTACACCGATCATCATACATCTGGATGACCGAAACATTTACGACCAACTCTCGGCGGTCGCTTTCACGACATCCGTCACGTATTCCAAAATATTTTTAGAATCGTTTGGTTGTCGAACGTTTCGTCTTGCAGATGTATGGATACGTTAACTATGATGATGATGATTACCACCTTATAAAGATATGAAACGCTGACGGAAATTAGCAATCTAATTCGATTAGAAATCATTGGACTTTCATTTTCGTTTGATTTTTTTATTTTATCTATTGTTCTAAACTTTATTATTAATGTTGAAAACGAAAATTTAATGAGATAGAAATGAGGAATAAATGTAATGTGATGATAATGATATCCGCCGGCGTCATCGATGATAGAAAATGAGAGCTGAGTAATCAAGTAAATGCCCTTGCGAAAATGTAAAGCTTGTCGAGTAACGTCGGCAGGAGAATAATTCGTTTTTTCGATTGACATTACGGTTTTCCTTTTAGACATCTTTGATAATATCATTTCTGAGCCACGGCGTAACTCATTCTCATTCCTTTCAAACACCGAAATCTTAAGGGTTTGAAATAATCATCTCTACCTGCCGCCGACCGAGAAAGCCGATAATAGTGCCTCTCTGATTCAAAACTATCGAGCATTGTGTCGGGTACGCCTTAGAGCTAAACGGCGAGCAGCGACAACGGTATACAATCTGTTTGATCCGCATAACGGCGACAGCTCGCTCGTGTCGCATGTGCAAAACGCACTCTGATATACATATACATATACATGTATATATGTATATGTATACCTAATTCCTCAAAAATGTCGATTTGTTTCTGTCACTTATAAAACGAAATAACGCGATGTTGCCTAGGAGGAAGTAAAGCGTTACTTGGACGGAGGGTCTAATACTTTGCCGTTGGTGCGCACTTTGATGTTGTACCTATAGGCCGGTTCCGCATCTGGCAGGATCGTGCTGCTGTCGTCATCCTGGTCCTTCATCATCGCCGAGTCCGCCGACAACGCCGCCGTGTCTACCGGTTGATCGTTTACGTAATCCTGCACGCTGTCGTACGGTCCAATTGTATGAGCGTCCTCGAGACCATTATTCGGTAATTCAGTCTCCGCGGCCAGATCGCCATAGTCGGGGGACTCGCGATGCTCCATCTTCATCTCCGTTGAAAAGGAGGAGGAGGAGGCGGAGGAGACGACGGGACGGGAGACCGACGGTCGCAGGACCTCGCGAGTCTCAAGACCGTCGAAAACGCTGTCCTTGCGCGCTTGAGACGTCACGGCGACGTGTCCGGTGAACAGGCTCGCGATGTCCGGGATATGCTCCGGTCTCATATCGTCCAGGCCGCCGACGGCCGTGCGCTCGCGCTCATTACCATCGTCGAGCAGCGACGTCGCCGCTTCCGTCGTTCCCGTGTGTTGATACTGCTGCTGTTGATATTGATTACCAGATGCGGGAGCGGCCGTGGTGATTAGCCTGCTGACGACCGGATCCTCTGATAGTTTCTCATCCACGGATGTATCCGCTTCCGGTGGTGTCGCCTCTTGTTCGTTTTGAGCGTTGGTACCCGGATGGTGATCGTCGATGTTGGTGCCGTCGATGTCGGTTCCATGATCACTCGCTTGGTCGTCATTGGCTGGCGCCGAGGTGGTCGTGATATAGGGCCTGTGATTTCTGAAAAAAACAAAATTTAAAAGATAATTGTCACCATCATTTTTTGACAAGAATTAAAATAATTAATTTCTTGAAAATCTAATGAGGATATTTACAGTTAGCACATCTTACAATTATTAGTGGCTTAATTTAAGCGCCGCATTAATAGCAGAAGAAAGCTAGTTTCATTGTTGATGGATTAACGTAAATATTTTTATAGTAGTTATCTGTATTTGAATGAAATTATACATGTGTATATGTGTATGTATGTATGTATGTAAAAAGTATATGTTTATGAATATCGTACGTCAAGAAGCGAGAGAATAACTGTTATCATAAGAATAAGCTGTAAAGGCATTTGCTGGAATTCCGTATCGTGGCTGAGCTATCCTCATTCATCGACACTTTTATCCCGAAGCTATTAGCTATTTGCGAAGAAGATCTTCGAACTTTAACACTAGCGAGTAGTTGCCCATCTATCACGAATTGCGGAAGAAAAAGCATTTCTCGTTTCGAGCTATTTTCTATTTCTCGCTAGACTGCACGGAGGAAAAAGTTTGTCCCGATTACAAGTACCACGTCGTTTTGCGCCTTCATAAACTTTAAGTATTTTCTAAAAAATAGATTCAAGTTTCACGAGATCGAAATTATAATAACGCGATACGGAATACATTTACGTGAATACATTCATATATTTATATATATTTCATTTATTCACAAATATATATATATATAATAAATTATC
>Ga0157362_1001036_pt1 | contig 11058 bp, 3 predicted proteins | sample AttlaeALBM3_FD_111480 | JGI IMG/M metagenome (GOLD analysis project Ga0157362, IMG submission 111480) | Fungus gardens microbial communities from leaf cutter ant in Ribeirão Preto, State of São Paulo, Brazil - Atta laevigata ALBM3 | ecosystem: Host-associated > Fungi > Mycelium > Unclassified ... | reverse complement strand
AATCATTTTATCGTTCATGAAAGAAGCTAAATTCTCTTTCTTCACAATCGTTGTTAATTTACATTGCAAAAAACTACGATTTTCTTTTGTCGTACGTCGTACTGTTCGTGCCAAGTGCCCTGAAGCTACAGCAGGATGACTGTGATTTTTTGTTACAGAAATAAATAAGTTAGTCGAAAGTGTTCGCGTGATGCTCAAGATCGTTTACCGATTTTTCTTCGATCAAGTACAGAATACGCCAACCGAATGATTATTTAAAAACCGCAAATGATTACTAAAACATCAGTTTAATTCAAGAAGGCGTCACCGTACGAGTACCAATGCGCGGATGAGAAAATCTAGATTTCAAATGACGCTTCTTCTTGGTCGTAGAAAATGAAAATTGCTCCAAGAGAAGCGCAGAAACGCTTTTAATTCCCACTTTTATGCTCATGTGTACCTTCTTTGCTCATGTTCCCGTTTTCCTGGTTTCTTGTTCCTTTCGTGGTTCTGTCTTTTGTTTTTGAGAGAACAACGGATAAGAGATAAAACTGTGTGAATCCAATATTATGCACATGTGTAGCGTTTGAGTCATTATCTATCTTTTTTGTTATAATTTTCAGTATTTCAATGTGACGTGTTGTTTGCCTACATATCTACAGCCTATTATACTTTTCCGATCGAGCAACGGCAGACAGCTTACCGTTACTTTATTTGCAGCCGCGCATTGAAACATATTCATCGAATTTCATATCCGTTTTGGAGCACTATTTTGGCGTTGCGCTATTGCATCCGAATCGATTACTTTTTAGTTCTCCTCTTATATTTTTTCATCTTGTTTAAACTCATATTTCTTCATTTATTTAAACTTCTGCTTTGACTGAGATATCCTTTTTTGCTTATTTATATTGTTTTATTTATTTCGTACCCATTTATAAGAAGTCGGACCCATTTATATGTTGCATATTTTAAAAAGATTGTATATTTATAGAAACGACTTTTTTAAGAACCTTTTCAGGCTGTCATTAAAATAAGACAGAAGAAAAAAATATCTACTCTTTTGTATTTGTTCTGCGTGTGTTTCTTTTATAACAATTTTCAAAATTGTACACTTAAGTCATTTTCATTTCGCAAAATATTAATGTCATAATATTTGTTCATATTTAATAATATTATAATATTCATAATATTTATTTATTAATATTGGATATTTATGCTGTTAATACTCTCTTTGTGAGATAAAAATGATGATAAATGATTTTGTAAGTGCGATAACAAACAAGAATTTTTGAACAATCGGTTTTACACTATAGAGGATATCTCTCTATTTCTTCTCTTATTTTCTCAAATGAATAATTATATTCGCTTCTTTATTTGCAGCTGACTAGAGAAAATATCTGTAATCAGAAGAGAATGAAAAATAAAGTTCGGCATTTGCACAGTCTATCAGAGGTATGTAATTATAGAATCGACTGCTCTCTCCGTTCAGGTTTCCCTCTCTTGTCTTATTTCGTTCGTTCTTTTATGACTCTAATCCTTCCTCTTCCGCTCTATCGAATCAGACGTTGGCTAATCCGCATAATCGATCGCGCGAATATCGGCGCTTGAATTATGAAAGCGCTGTGCTTTCTTTGGTTTTCCCACTTGTGAACTATGTAAAAAATTACGTGCAAGAACTATATTAACTACGGCACTACCAACGGCCGCATCCTTTTGAATGCAGACCACCGTAAAGCGGACACTCGGTTTACATGTTGTTTTTAGTTTAGTAACTCTGTTTTTTATCCTTTGCCACCCTTCCCTCGCGTTGCGCCATCTTTTTTAGCGCACGTGCTGCATTTGTGCATGGTCGGACAATTTCGCGGCTGCTTTATTTGAGGACCCGTTCGCGTTTCCTTTATTTATAATGGAAAACCGGGAAAGTGCTCAAGTCTATTTTTTCGACGGAGAGTAAGGGAGGGGGGATAGGATTCGTGGATAGCGAGGTATATCAGAGAGTCGTAATTATGCCGCAGTCGAGTATTCTTCCCAACATCCTCCCGCGTTCTCATTTATCTGCTGCACTTCCTGTTATCTGCATCTTCCTCGCTCCCATCTCTGTGTTATAAGTTTTTACCATTTTTTATTCTCATTTCTCGTCCTCCTTTCGTAATGTAATTTATTTCTCCGTATTCATGCACGCTTCTCTATCTATTCGGGCGACAAATTATTCTCTATTTGTTTTTTGCTCTAACGTTTGACGTGTCTTTCCTTTTATCATACGCTTTGGGATATATGACGTAGGGAAAAAAAGACTAATGTAATTATTCATTGTTAATATCAGAAAACTGTGGTACAGATTAAAATTATACGTATATATAGAAATACGTAATTCTACTAAAAATACTTCAATACATCATTATAGAATTTGCCGCCTACACATAATACTGTTGAATTGATATTCCTTACTTCCATTTACTTTTCCTTGCGCTGCGGCTTTTAATTTTTCATCTGGATAAGCAATTCCTTTGATTATACTCAATGATTCAACCGGAAAATACATATTTTTAATTTGTTTTGCGACCTGGAAAATGCAGTGTAGGATTTGTTGTTGGCACAAACTATGAGATATACGTAATTATGCCAGAGTCGACCTTACTTTTCTTTTTCTGTTTTCTTTTCTTTTTTCCTCAAATGCGCTACCTCTTAACCCGACTAATTGTTTACGTTACGAGGAAGTTGCTACGTGAATTATAAAGTGCAACCGCATCTCTTTCTCTTCTATGTCGGACAATGACTTTTCCTAATCGTATCTTCTTCTTGGCAAAGAATAACGGCCTCGTTTTGTTAACAAAGTTAGCTGAATAAATGTCGCTCATTTTCAAAGTGGACTGAATACGCATGTTACATAAAGGTTGAAGATTATGAAATTATAAGTATCATAATATAAATTTACATCAAAATATAACATAATTGTGATAAGTAAAGGTTTCATTAGTTGTTAAATATAAAGAATTTAAATTGTTTTTAAATTGTTAGTAAAGGTTCAACCGATAATATCGGATAATGTAACAAAAATATCGAGAATGCCAAAATATGAAAAAATACTTAAAATATTTATTAATCAAAAATAAGAACATTATAAAATCAAATATATTTCTTTAAAAAATCAAATTCTTTACTGCAAAGTTCAATTAAGTTATTAAACTCTTATTGGATAATTAAATTTATTTGATGAGTAAAAGCTTATCTTCGTTATACTGACTTTTTAGTTAATTAAGATTTAAATTTTCAAATGCAGTTAAGTTGAAAGAAGAAATATATAATACAATGTTGGTAATAAAATAGAAATGTTAAAACGAAAATAGCAGTGAATAATCAAGATTAATGATCGCTTTCACTTATAACCATTCGTGCAGAGATGCATTCAATAATTAAAAATGAAATTGATTTTAAATGCCGTTATTTAAATTGGTTACATTTAAAATTAAGTAATGTCTAAAATAAGCGCTCGTGTATAAGTAAGGCATTATTATTTAACTATGTGAGAGACGCTCAAGACAGGTGCAAATAAAACGTGAAATATTAAATGTATAAAGTACTCTTATGAATTTGGAGCCGTGTTACTTAAAGGCATGCGATACGAGAAGTGAAAAGTTTCTAGTAGCCAATGCTTAATTAGAACGAGATTGATACGAATTAATGCCACTCTTGGCAAGTTACTTACTCGTTTGTAAGTTGAGATCTACTTCAGGGTTGACTGGAATCTCCCGGTTGCTAAACTCGGACGCTGCTTCTTCCGTAGTGTTTTCGTAGGGATTTGCTGAAAGCGGAAAATAGCTGTAGCTAATTTGAATCCACGGAAAATTTCTAAGATTTATGAAGATTATTTTAAGTGCAAATTATCAAAAGGATGGAAGAAATGCTATTATAATATTTATTATTTGTTTTAAAATTTATACCCTATTTATATAAATCGTATTAATTTTATATATTAAAATCATATTTACATTAAATAGAAAAAGGACATTGCTATTTATATTCGCACGTGAATATAAATAATTTTTTACGTAATTCTTGCTATTGTATTAGAAATGAGAAGTAGTACAAAAAATTTTACATCGATTATTATTACATATTTCTGTACAGTGAAGAATATTACATATTTTACACATTCGCATAAAGATTTAAATGGGATTATCATGTGCGATCGATGTCGTTAACTCAAACGATCATTAGTGCGATAAAATTAAAGAAATGTGATATTCGAAACATAAATGTGAAAGTTATTAAAAGGTAATTGAAGTCGGTAGATACATGCGAAGCAGAGCGAGATAATCCAATGGATCATTATAACTTCGTTACAATATTTCTTGAAGCAGTACGATCTGCAAATTACAGTTAAGTAATTCGCTCATTTATTTGAGCAAGTTTTTCTTGTTGTTTAAGTTGATATTTAGGTCAGGTAATGTGCAAGATGTCCAAAGAAACCCGCGGGAAATCTAAAAAGAACGCGGCAAATTTTTGTTTTGTGGAATGACATCGAAAATAATGTAAAAACTAAATGCAAAAAGAACAGGTTGTCTCCACTGGAAGAAAATGAGATACGAGAAAATGCTTACTTGCGTCGAATGTCACTTCGCTGATTATGATCCATCGCGCGGCGAAATACAGATGCAATTTAATAAGTCTTCCTTCTCGTCCGTGTAGACCGATTGAAACGTTTCGAGCATTTTCTAGCACGACGTCCGGTATATAAGAATAAGGCAAAAACTCTTCTTCATAAGTTTCGCCATCGATACTGAACCATATCACCGCCTTCGAAAATACCTGTTGAGTAAACCAAATTCAAATTGAAATATATGTCCTTTTTGAAGTTTAAAATAAACGAGAAGAATATATTTAATTCATATTTCATTAAATGTTCAAATTATTTAGAAATAAAATTATCACGCGAAAAATATATTTTGAAGAAACTAAATTTTAAATAAAACATTACTCGTTGTAAAAAAAACAATACAAATTGGCAAATTTAATATTCTGTTTTTAAATTTAAAATGCATAATAAAAGAAATAGAATAATTTCTATATACCATTTCTATCTGAAGATGATATAATGGCTGACATATTCCAGAAAATTGCAAACTCGTGATGCGCTTAAGCTTGTTTTTATCATGTAGTTATATTCGTTTTTATTGTGGTCGATGCACTTTGATATATATGCAAAAACTGTTTTATGTTATGAACCATATGAGGGCATTGACATCAAAGAAATATACATGCATGTTGATAACTATCGACTATATAATCAACAAATCATTAATCATGTCATTTATGATACATGTTGCGGATTGATATCTACAAATGACATCTATAATATAAAAGGGAAAATATTTCTTGTCATGGATATTCTGTTTCATCTTCGAAGATATCTGATTTGGCATTTCCTGATTGACACGTTCATAATGATACATAGCGCAATTATTTCGTTTTGATATATAGTTTGGCAAAGTAATCATTATTTAAATCCCGTTAATATTGCTTTCAATGCAATTGATAGGAATCCTGATATCACATATAGGGTGCGTCACTAAAATCCGGACAAATTTCAATTTAAATTTTCCGCTATATTGTGTATCCGCCAGAGGTTGTTGTTGGCGTCCGAGAAAGCCTGATGCTTCTAGTAAACAGTCATATTTTCAAAATGTTCGTGATGTGTGAAACCAAGTATACGGAATATAATCGAAGATCATCTTCTCGTTGGGCGCTCAGCAATGGAAATAATTCGATTCTTTGGATACCAAGATCAACTGTTTATGACATTATAGCAAAATATATGGCTTTAGAACAGTCAATGAAGGTTCCAGCGAGAAAGAGTCACTCGAAAGAACGCATCGCGAGAACTCCTGCAGTCGTTGAAAGAGCTGATTTCGGTCGTTCAAGCGCTGATTTCGGATAACTTAGGGCAATCGTTGCGCGTTCTGCTGGATATAGTGAAGCCGTGAATGGAAACTGTTGCATCCAGAAGGCCATATATTTTTCAGCACGATACACCAACTCGAGTCATTTGATTCAAAATTGACTTTCAGACAACGTCGATATGTTTTGATTCAAGGAATTCTGGCCTCTCAATAGTCCAGATTAAATCCCTTGGATTACTACGTATGGAGCGTAGTTGAAAAGGTCATAAACAAGTCTCGGCATCCCAATGTGACGTCATTAGGGACTGCTATTGAGGCAGCATTCATTGGCATGGACAGCGCTACATTACAGCGTGCGTGCGAACGGTTCAGACCGAGAATAGAAGCTATCATTCAAACTAATGAGGGATATATCAAATAATTGTGCTCTACAGAGATCCCCTATGTAAAAGAATTTTTTACAATATTTAATTTTTCATTAAAAACATTTTGTTTAAAGAAATTGTTCGATTTGTCCGGATTTTAGTGACGCACCCTGTATATTAAATTTCGATTATGTTACAAAAATGTTTCTTCAGTTAATATTGTGCATAGTGTTTCGTGTTTAGTTCAGGATTAGAAATTAAAAAAAAAGACATAAATAATTTTCAAATTATATTTAAAAATCTCACGATTATCGATAAAAATTTGCATTGTTGTGAAATTAGTAACTTGTTAGATAATCATTTTCATCTACTTTGATCTCTACAAAGAAAAGTTCATGAAAGTACGTGAGTAGAAAATGTATTACGCAAAAGTGAGTTGAAAAATTACCTGAACGTCTCGGGAGAAATAATTGTTAGTATAGATGTGTACCGCTTCGAAAATCATCATGGCTTCAAACTCGAAGATGAGCTCCACAAACTTCTCTTGAAAAGTATCACGAAGCCAAGCAATCCAACCTGTGCCTATAGCCAACGGAGAAAAAACTTTTATATAAAATGCAAATGAATTGCGCTATTTTGTTGTGATTTTTTATTGTTGCAAACAAATATATATGTAATTGTTACAAACATTTACACATTTGATGATAATGTTGTGGAGTTTTATTGAAGGTAAAATATGAAAGAATAAAGTTTCAAAAGAAAATTATCAAGAAAGACAAACTCTTTTTGTTTCAATATTACGCAATAAAGTTGCGAAACACGATTATATAATGAAGAGCAAAGCTATTTACAATGAAAAATATTGAATATAATAATTCATATAAAATATAATAATTGCAGATGTTTCTAATATGAAGAAATAAAGTTCGTCTGAAATTGATCTAGCAAAAATTACTGAAATATTATCTATGTTTCGACTATTTAACACTCCCGCACGAGTTCACCCACCGATTACCTTTTCCATTCCCCATGTCCAGTCTGTAATTATCCGCGCCGACCTCACCATCGATTAGACAACCTAAACCATCGGTCAACAAGTTGTCCTGCTTCTTACCGTCGTACGAGATGTCACTAAACTCCGGCAGGGAAGCATCTGGTATAGTGTAGCTCATGACACCGCCTAAAACAGACGAAAGTTTTCGCATGACGGACTACTGTGCAACTGTAGTTTTCTTTTAAACACACACTCGTCTCTCAAACTTCTATGTTACACCTGGCTTTGTTGTATTTACTATTAGCTGTTGTACTATTTTGTCTCTAGTTGGTACTCTCTTTCTTTTATCTCTTTTTAGATTCCATTAAATTAACGTTGTTTTCAAGTAAAAATATATAAAGTAATGGCATAAGTTGTTATAATAAGTGTACAAGTTTGTTATAATAAGCATATAAAGTAAAAATTCACAAGTTTGTTGTAATGACTACGAAGATTACCATATACTAAAATAGGATATATCTCGACGAAAATAACCTCCAAAAATATTTATTATATCACATGTATCTTCAATTAGAATATTTTTCCTGTATTTTTTCTCATGCAGATGTATTATTATTAATTATTATTACAACGGTTGAGAGTAAAAATTATTTCGTGAATTTTCATATTATCTCACCGAAATTTACCGTGTATTTTGCAAACAGCAGCACTTTGCTCCAGTTCCCGGATACACTTCGAAAATGAAGTGGCGCTGCTTAATAACATGCCGTGAAGAGCGCGGTGGCGGAGAAGGCGCTTAGTTAAAATTAATCAATTAAAATTAATTAAAACGACTTGGTCGGTGGCGGCTCGGACGGCGTCCGCAAGGGACGGACGGCTGGATTTTCGTAGCGTAGGGAAAATTAATAACGGACCGCAAAAATGGCGCTGTGCGCCCACTTTGCCATGTCGTGTTCAAAATCGCTTAACTACTCTTAATATTTCACGGTATATACGGTTCGCGGCCGGCCGTCGTTGTCACGCGATGTGGTCAAGCCAGTTTTGGTCAACGTACCTTTGCCTGATTCCGTGTCACGTGGATGACGCCGAGGTAATAATTTTACTTAGAACAACGTAACGCTTCGTCGCTACCCGGTTGTTCTGCAACTGACATCTACCACACCGTACAGGAATTGTACGATCGTACGTATTAAAATAAGAGGGCGACCCCATTCTCGAATAAATGGTCGTCCTTTTAATCATACTTGCGCGCACTCAAGAAAAATAGAGAAAAATATGTTAGTTAAAGGGCATGATAAGATTTTAGTACTCAGCTTATTATAAAATATATTGCATTGAAGAAATATGCAAACAGAAGACGTAAATTTGGAATTGTACAGGCGCCGTGCAACACGTTCACAATAAGGGAATAAATGGCGAGTCAAATTAATCCGCAATTGAAGCAACGAAGTCACTTCTTAGCGTGTACTTTTTACGTGCTTGAGAATCGTTCGTGTAAACTGGTGAACATTTCAGCGATGTGTCGCTGATATTCCTACCATTTTTTGAAGGTACGCATTAAAAGACGCCGTATTTCAGCACGCGTCAGAAACATTGCTCTTACAGGGACTCTACTCTGTAATCTGGCAATCCGCTAATCTAATCTGCACTGGCAATCTCCTTCCCGTCTACAGCTTGAAATTATTGCGAACTTTCATTGGAATTGTTGGAGCAATTTCCCAACAGAGTGCAATTCTTAACAAGTCTTACGCTAATATAACTTTTCGCAGGCACATATGAAGAAATATTGAATTGGAATGAAAGATCATAACACTATTTTATTGCAATCTACAGTTTTTTTTAAATTGGCATTTATATTATTTGATAGAGAAATGTTTCAGCTTTAATTTATTTTTTAAATTGTGATACGCGATGACTTTTGACAGAATTTTAAATAATCGAAATTAAAATGCTTCTTTTAATTCGATAATTCAATAACAAAAAATCTTAGGGACATTAAAAAAACGATTTTATAGGGAAAACTTTAAACTTTTGTTAGAAAGTGCAAAATTTTCCATTTTGTTTCAACTCATAATTTTTTAAATGTAAAAATCACCAAACTCACAGAAAACAGTGAAACTCAGAAGACAGTGTAAAAGATTTTAAGCTTTAAAACTCTTTTCTAAATTTAAATTTCATTTATTTTTTATGAACTAACAACTACTTGAATTTTGAAGCTCATAATACTTTGAACTTTTGTTTCAACCTAATATTAACAATTAGAATATAGGTTAATTGAGTGAGTTTTATCTGCTGATAGATCGAAACATGATTTATTTTTATACATTATATTTATACATTATATTTAGTATATAGGATGTCTGCAATAGCTTTCAATCTTAATTTTAATGACAACTAAATCCTTTTACAAATAGCAAAAATAGGAAAACTGTCATTTACTTTACATTTTTAATATTATTTATATAATCAGAAAAAGATTTCAAAATAAAATTTTATATTTAAAAAAGTTCCAAAGTTAATTAAATATGTAAATTCGGTCTATTCGTTTCCTTTGAAAGCAGAAAATCTCTCTCTCTTTTCAATCTACAATTTAAGTTAAGATCGTAAATGTGTAATATTTTATATAACGCTAAATTTGCCACGTATCCTTATATACAGGATACAGATCGTTCGAACAACCATGAGTAAATCGCGCTTTAATAAATGATACGTTGGTTGCACCGTGCTTTATCAACTGAGGCTTAGCACACTTGTATTCTGTCAGACCGCGAATGTCAATACCAGGAGGACAATGTCGTGGATTCTGTACCGCGTTGACCGAGTAGGCCGTGTTACTCGCGATCCGTGGGTAATCGTTCGTGTTCACCGGCTCGGGGCAGGGAATCAACGTTGTTTTAACCCGCTGCCGTGCACGGCTGCCATAAATCCGGCATACCCGCCCAGTCGGGTTCGATCTCACACGCTCCGAATACTTCTTATAACGCGAAAGCTCTCATGTCGCCGTTTTACCGGCTCCGTGCCGCAGAGCTAGCTGTACATATGTCATCGCCTGAATATATGCGGCCTCATTGTTGTTGGATTAGCGACCTAGAAAAATAATTCATGCAAAGATCCTTTTTCTGGTTAGATGTTAGTAATAAGGATGCAGACTATCAGGATTATAGAAGTCTTTGGTAATTCCTGTAGATATGTTACACAGGATAATTTTATAAACTTTTTATAGAAGTCCAATATTAATTAATCAAAGCGTTAAGTTGTAGCGTTAAATTTTATTATATGTTTAACACTAAGCATTTTCTTATACATAATTAATAATAATAACTTGCTTTTCATATTTTGGAAAACAGAAATAACAATTTGTATTTTATACATAATGAAGAAACAAATCCCTTTTTCGTTTAATGTTTTTGTGTTTCTCGTTTTACTTTGCTTTGTATAATGTTACTGCTAGGGTTGATTATACGGTTCCTCTTTCACGTAAAACATGTATCCCAACAATGCTTAATACTTTTGTTGTCAGCATTTAATGAGAAATTTTCCATTGGATTCCTCTTTGTGTTTTATTATTATTTCAAGATAACAGGAAATATAAAATAAAAAGATTTTTATGTGTTTATATAGACGTAATTGATTAAGCAATTATTAAGAATTATTGAACATACTTAAATATCATGTTTAAAAACTGCTTACCTATATAGAGAATAAATTTTTATTTATTTATTTTTGTAAATATTATAATCTAATTAGCATGAATGCTTATTAGTACATATTGCTTTTGTTTAATCTCTACAACCTCACCCCTGACGTTTTCTTAGAATTT
>Ga0157362_1001035_pt1 | contig 11058 bp, 5 predicted proteins | sample AttlaeALBM3_FD_111480 | JGI IMG/M metagenome (GOLD analysis project Ga0157362, IMG submission 111480) | Fungus gardens microbial communities from leaf cutter ant in Ribeirão Preto, State of São Paulo, Brazil - Atta laevigata ALBM3 | ecosystem: Host-associated > Fungi > Mycelium > Unclassified ... | reverse complement strand
TTTTCCTTCCTCATTTTCTATCCCAAGGCTAATAGATTTAGTCGACGCGTTTCCAGAATATTTGTACGCTTAAATTAATCGAGGGGATGATAAATTACGCGCCTTTTTTTTCTATATTGCAATTTTTTCCATATAAAAGTCAAGATTGTTTTTTCATGATATTTTATAGAGCACGATATAAAAAAAATTACAATTTATTAATGTTTTTAAAGATTTTTTTGTAGATATTATACTAATTGACATCATCAATGAATAATTATCAATGCAATTATAATTTCTTGAAAGAGTGTTGTATAACATTATTTATATATATATATATATATATATATATATATGTATATACATATATATATCTTCATTTTAAATGCATAGAACATATAATTTAAAAATTCTTAAAACATCTATAATATATTTGGTATCTGAACTTAAAAGAGAAAACATGTAGTAACATATTCATGAAAAACGCTACAATCTCATGAATATTCATTAAATGTTAAAAATAGCAAAGGAAACGATATATAGACTTGCTCATGCACACATTAAAATTTTTTTAGTATCGTATACACCCTATCGATTCAATAATGCGATAACGTTTAATGAAATTAGTGCGTTACGGATGACTGAATTTCTGCATAATATTATGACTATGTTTGTATAGCTATTAAATTTTAAATAACCGTTTTAATATATTATAAGTACGATAAACCAGTGGATTTTATATCCAGTGTGTACGTATTATGGAATTGTTTGGAATGAATTTCGATCGGAATTATTTCGTTTTCTTTATAATTGAAATATTGTATATATCTACACGGAAAGAAATTTTGTTGAAATATCTAAAAATTTAGAGCTAGATATAGATTTGAAAATAATAAAAAATAATTTCGTTGGCCATAAAAGTATTTATAAAGACATTCACATGTGATGAGCAATGATAATGAGCAAAAAGTTTTGACATTCCATCAATTAGCTTGAAGATTCTACATAATTTTGATGATTCAACAAAATTATTTTCAGATCTATATCTCTAACTAAATTTTTAGATCCTTCAGCAAAATCATTTCATATAGAGAATAATCAAACAATTCTAATCGGAATTTATAATGTTTCTAAGTTAGACTCTCGATTAGACTATTTCTTATAGTTATAATTGAATGAATTTAAACAAGGTTATTCATAAAAATTCTTTTAACATCGGTGCACGCTAAATACGTAGATTATTACAACCGTTAAACTCATGGCAAGAGAGCTCTCATTCTTTTTTTTTCTTTTATTACTTATTTATGCGCTCAAGTTTCGAGAGGCGCGATTTTATTGGCTTGTAAATAACGAATATTATGCGCAGCGACGCATCCCTGCGTTTAAGAAGTCCATCGGACGTTATTTAGAGCTCAAAGGGAACAGCGCGAGACGTGACGGCACAACGAAATATCACATTGATGATGCTAAACAAACGTGTTGGAGAAGGGTGAAGAAATTCGTAAGTCTCCTTTAGAGCTTTTGTCACTGTTCGCGAAGTTACGGGAGTTTTATGCTAATACTTTGCTGTCGGTAATTAGCAACCGTCGTCTCATTATTTTTACCCGCAATGTATTTCACTTCTTCTCAATGCGAACAAAAAAAATGTGCTAATTTATTTTAACTTGTAAATATCATTAGTTATTATGCAAAGTAAAATGATAAATGTATATAGTTGGACTAATATAATATAAATTTTATAAAAGAAAAAAAAGAAATTAATTCTAAATTTATTAAAATATTTTTCTATAAGATATCTTAAATTTTTAATGATTTTTAATGATTTTTAAAAGTATATATAATAAAAAGAAATAAAATTTCTTTGAAATATACATTAAAAAAACATAAAAAAATAAAAGCAAATATGAATGTAAAAAATGAATAGAAATGTATCTCAGCATTCGTCCTAGTTTCAAGCAAGCATTGAAACCCTTTTTATTCCTTTTGTTATTGACAAGCTATTTGAGAATATGAAACAATATACAACATTGAAACGTGATGTAAATGCTTATATATACAGTCTGAAAAAGATCATATATAATAGCATATCGCAACAAAATTTCTTTTTGTCGCATCAAACCGCTGCAGAATGTATTTTTGTAAACAATTTTTGTAAACAACTGCATAAATTAAAAAAAATATATGAAAATATTTAATTAGCAAATTAGTTCTCATTCAGATTTTATCCACTTTTGTGCATTCATTCATTTGTTAACTTTTTTATTAAGATTCTTATACTAAATAAAGATTGAGACAGAGAAATAAGACAACGCTGCGTTGCTTTAATATTTCAATATATTATTGTACATTATTAATTAATGAAGTTATTATCTTATATTTTGATATAAAAATAGATATAGAAATTTTTTATTAATGATTTACCCTTCGATTTTGACGACTTTGGCATGAGTACAAAGCAATGATGTACGCGTTAGAAATGTCGACAGGCAAAAGCGAGAAGGAACAAGTTCGCGAAAGGAGCGTGTAACGATTCGTATGGCTTTATATTTTTTGCGATCGTAAATAGTAGCAAGCGACATCCGTGAGGTAAATCGCGTTGTATGGAGCACCGTGAAGAAGCGCTTACATGGGAGAACTAGTATATAGATGTGTGTTTACTTCTACGGAGTGCGAGGTGAGTAATTTATGCGATTATTTTTCATCATATATTAAACGCGCTGTTCACAACATTGATGCGTTTAATGATCGATAAGCTCGGTTGATCGTACATCGCTTATATTCATAAATATGATTTATTGTCCTATAAATCACGAATTGTGCTATTACTTGTTTCTTCTACTCTTTTATCTCTGCAATTTTTTTGAATAACTTGACTTTTGTACCAGGGATATTTGCTTTCAATACAAGTATCAATATATATTTTATATTAAAATATAAACACTGTTTATTTTTTGAATATCAATGTGATGGTAACTATGGTACAAAATGGATTTATTTTCAATTTAAAGTATTTAAGAATAATTTTTTTACATTACGTTGAGTTGCATTTTTGTTTCTCTTGCCGTATTTTGTTAGGAGTTATTGAGCTTGGAAAGTGAAATTTTGTTAAAAGATCTTTAAAAGATAAAAGAAGTTTTACGACTGAAATAAACAAAAATAAAGAAAAATTAAATATTAAAAAAATTAAATATTGAAGATTAAGTATTGAAGAAATATTGAAAATATTTTATGGTGAAAAGTATTTGAGTATCATTTTTTATTGTCATAAAAATTGTTTTTCGTGATTTATTACAACATATTTTTGGAGAAATATAAATGTATATTCACATAGACAATATTGAGTGAGTGAAATCGTGCAATTTTGTTTTCTCCCTTGCTTTCACGAGTCTTTTAGCACTACATATTCATTGATACGCATTTCATCCTGGCGGTAAAATTCACGCACAAAAGAAAACGAGCGGTGCGTCACGCCATTTAAGCCACCCCCATAAGCTCGTATCGATTTTAATTAAACTATAAATATGTATGGACCGTTAGCCACGGGATGAAAATTCGAATTATCGCGTTGATCTTGCGCAAAGGTTCCCTCGGCGATTATGAATTCTCTTGCATCCTGACCCTTATGTATTTTTAATAGATTATCATTTAACGCCAATAATCATAGACAAAGAACATCGTTTAATGGTCGACGCTAAATAATTGTTAATCGTCAATCATTTATAGATTAAATAGACATATATTGCATTTTTTCAATTAAAGCATATTAGAAGAGCATCTCTTCATTATTTTCTAATTAGAAAGATAAAATAACAGAAAATATTTTTTTTAAACAGAATGATTATTTATATTATCTTTAATGCTTATAAAATATTATTTGTTTGCTAAAATTGTATTATTAATTATGAATTATGAATTCTAAGATCTAAATTGCTTCTTTTCTAATTAATGAAATGTAAAGGCCTTTTTTTTATGCGACTTAATATAGTTATAGTAATATATAATAACATATATTATAGTTTCTAATAATATGCAGTAATTTTTTAGAAGTCTAACAGAAACGAAGTCTGAAAAAACGATGCATTTTTGTAAGTGTGACATAAATGTACACTGTGTAAATGCATCAGGTCGACATTCAAGTTGAATTATTATAGAATGGTTGAGTTTTTGGGAGCTAAAATTCAGTCTGAGTCATTATACCAAGTCATAAATTTGGCGAAATCTCCAGAAGGAGTTTCTTTCACATTTCTTCCTCTCGTGCTGTCCATATCGTGCACAATAGGAGTGATCGCACAAAGAACCATAGCCTATGTAGGGAAATAAATTTGAAGTATCGTCACTAAAATATTGATGCACTTTATCATCTAACTCGAAGGAAATAGTTACATTATAGTACATTTTTTAGAACTATTGTTCTTGTCTGATGAAACTGAGACTTCTTTCAATGTTCCTTTTTATCGATAACGTTGATTTCATTAGATATCAAGAAAAACATTTGTATGGATTCAGAAATTTTTAAGAAGAACGAATTGAAAAGGAAAGAAAAAATTTGGCAATAGTTGTATCAATATCGGATTGGTTTCCTTGTTTTTCTTTAGGAGTATAATATACACGTATTGATTAAAATTTTTTGACTGACGGTTTTGGATTATTCTCTACATTTTTTGTATTAATTAATATAACAAATATAGATATAACTCGTCCAGTTTTGTGGCTTGCGAAGATAATAATTTACGTAATTCATTTCAACTGTCAATTAACTGTTAATCTATTCGATGCATTTAATGGTAGTTATGATTGATGTGTTGGTAATAATTTGTAATTTTAGCATCATCAATGAAGTTAGTGCGCAACACAAATTGATTTGTGGATTTTCTGTCATAATAGCTTTAGACTGATAACTTTTATTTGGGCAAAGAATAATATTTTTCTTTTGTTTCTGATAACAGAGTCATAAACGAATCGCGATCGCAATGTAGTTTTGGAAAAACAATCGAGTGTGTTACAATGTCACATCAGTAATATTTTTTCAAGTTAAAACACAGTAGAGGTACATATTGTGAAAAAGAATGATTAAGTATCGACTTCAACACAAGGAATTTATATCATGATGAACATTATAGATATTTACAAGGATATTTACAGTAATCACAGAATTTGATCATTTTGTGAATTGTATAGAATTTTGTGAATTGTATAGAATTTGTATAGAATTTTCTCGCATTTTCTTTTATCTGTAAATATTTTAATAAATTTAAATTAATTTTGTTTACACACACACACACACACACACACACACACACACACACACACACACACACACACACGCGCGCGCGCGCGCGCGCGCGCGCCACGCATGTACGCACGCACGCACGCACGCACGATAATAATTTTAAAGTACTATTAGTTATATTACGACAAATTAAAGTTTGGGAAATTTTGTAAATTAAAAACTTTCTTGTCAGTTAACTCTAGATCTTACTCCTCTTGCGCCCAATTTCTTCACTTTTAGATAACTTTATCCAGGAGATTTCTTTCACATTATAGTGGAGATGTCTCTTGGATAAGATTACCGAAACTTATCTGGAAGTGGAGAAATTGAGCATTAGGAAAACTTTAACGCTTGATCACATTTAACATTTTCGTAAAATAATTTTTATTCTAAATATACAAATTTTGCAATGTATTTTAATATGTTTTAAATGCTTACTATTTTTTAATATTTATTATAAATCATTCTAACAACGTATTTAAGAAAATATGATAAAAAATTGAGACAATCTATAATTTTTTTATTTTAATTAATTAAAACACAAACAGTCATTTCGATCAAGTTCTATGATTACTATAAATGTCTACAACTGTTTACTATGGGGAAGTATAAATATTTCTGTTCGGGGTGTACATACATACTATTATTACTAATAATGATTAAAAGATTTATTTTATTTAGTATTAGATTAATCCAGTTAATGAAGATCAAAGATAATAATATAATCATAGGAAGACCTTCACAATACAATCTCCATCAGAAAATCCCGTTATGGAGACCTAAAACTTTTAGAAATGCACTCCAAAATTTAATGTGCATCAGGGCTTGAATAAAAGAGAGTTGTGCAAGAGAAGGGGATAAGATAAAGAGACTCGGGATGGAGTATCTTCAGATTTTATTATGGTTGAAACGATAGATTATACTGTTGCATCCAGAACAAATTGCTCTAGCTATTTCGTCGGAGTGGACTCTCGCGAGGGATTTCGTACTACTATGTTCCTCCTCCAAAGTTCTAACGTAGATGGTAGATGGTCTTGGCTCTTACCGGAGAGAGCCCTTTAACCCTACTGTGGACCTGATGAGGCTGGCGGTTTGGTAACGATTTCGAGACGTCCTTAGCGAAGGCCAGCTTGCACTATATATGCTTGTTCTATATATGCGAGGATACCAACGTCGCGAGTATCGCGTGACGATAATAAACAGCAACGGGAATAAGCGAGTAAGAGGGAATAGCCGCAAGTTGGAGAGTCGTGAGTAAGGAGACGACGCAAGGAGGAGACGAAAGAGAGAAAAAAAGAGAGAAAGGGTAGATGGAGAGAAGAAGGGGGTTGAAAGTCGGTCCGTCGGAGCCAAAGTCAATGCCCGGCGAGTGAGGGCGGCATAAATCTGCGGCTTAAATTTAGATCGCCGCGAAAACGTCGCCTCGCGTTTCTACAAGGTAGTCTGAGAATCGGCTGGTGCTGCCACCGTAACGAAGCTCTCTAAATAAATGATTAGAAAAAGTTAGATTTTTAATATTTTTTTTGGATAGTAACCGTGGTATTTCGAATTGTAGAGCATGCTACTTAATTCTTCGACATTTACGGAAGCATTATAATTTAACTGACGGTTTTTCTACGTTTTTAAACAAATTATCTTCATATAAATTATAAAATAATAGTGCTTTTTTTCTTTGTAAACAAACCTTATTAACTTATTAACGGAATCTTTATAAAAGAGTCTTTTTTTGTGTCAAAATTTTTTAAAATAAATTTTCTCTCTCTTTACATAGAACGTATTAACATATCGTCTTTAATTGAGTATCTTTTCCGAAGACATTCGAAGGAGTTGCTTATTCAAGAGAGTGGGAGTGGCGATTGTATTTGAATGAATTGTATTGTAGTGAATGTATACTCAAGTATAACCAAGTAGAGAAAACACATACGTTAACTATCTACGCGAAGATTAACTAATGCAAATGCAAAACTGACTATGAATCTCGTTTACGTTTGCATTCTAATCTAATATTGCATACCGTGTACATTCCGAGATTGCGGCAAAGTGCACATTCAAGCGGACAGTTTTCAGCACATAAAGTCGACGGCAGACGGAAAATACTTTTGCTTTTCGAGCATCGCGAGTTAACATCTGCGAGTCATTTCGTCGCGTTATTTCCACCGGGTTTCGTCGAATGCGCTTCACGTTCCTTTTGCTCATGCTTTGTTCACATGAGAGTGCTTCCAAAGCGACAGATTTAATTATCGCGCCTATCTCCTGTTCGTGCACTCGTTTTTTCTCTCTCTGCATGGTTATATTCCTTGCAATCAATGGTACGTGATATTGTGTTACCCACAAACTGAAACGAATGAGATCACCATGTTCCTAGAATGATATTCGAAGTAATTCAGAGTAATTATTGTCTTTATCCAATCTTATACTCAGAATCACGTAAATAATACTATATTCTAGATATATTGTATTTCTTGAATTTATAATTGTTAACTTTTAAGTGAGTAGTTGGAATGGCTACAACTGAAGTTCTATTAATAAAAGTAGCGCAAAAGTCCGCCATTAGTTAGACTTAATAACAATATTAGGATATAATATGATATTAAAGAATTACTAATTAGACGATAGACTATTAGTTCTAAGGTGGCGGTCAAAATAGTTCAGAAGGGCGTATAGGAAAGCAGCTAATAAGAAAACATGATTGTTGGCATTTGCTCAGATAGAAGAAATGCGCTACTTTTATTAACACAGATTCGAGCCACAACTTCAAACATAGTAGTTTTTTGAACACCTTGTTCAGAAGTCTTGAAATTCATTATTTTTATATTTCCCTAACTTTAAGGGTATAATATAAATTTAACTGTAACATAGAGAATAGAATTTGTTACGCTTCAGCATTCACAGTCAAGAAGAGAACTTGATTTACATATATATATAGCCCATTCACTCATCCGTACCTCTCCTGCGCATTACTACATATTACTATTTCTTGCTACTACAACATAATATATTAATACTGTTAATAGAAATGTAGCTATAAAATTAAAAAAATTTTTGCGATGTTCTGAGTACTCCACCTATCAATTTGCGTAGCTTTAGACTATCTATGTACTTAAAGATTAACGATAATGTCGAGATTGTTATATTATCATTGCGCAGGTATTATACATATATGATAAAAAAACCTGCGCAATAATGTAATCATAGTGCATTGTTAATAGTTATAAAATCGGGGTACTGCAGGGAGAGATACTATAGAGAATCTATAATATGCGGAATAGATCTCATTATTCATATTGCTATGTAAATCCTGTTGTCGTTGCAAAATTATAGGGAAACGTAATGGCATGATGATGATAATATGTAATAATGAGAATTGGAAATACTAGTAGGGATCGAAAGAGGGGGAGGGAAGGGAGAGAGAGAGAGAGAGAGAGAGAGAGAGAGAGAGAGAGGGAATAGAAATACCTCACAGCTATTGCGTACTTACATTACCGAAATGAACCATTTGGCGAGGGTACGATCAAAAGCGCGGAAGGGTTCAATAATATCGAGATACGTTTTCGTCCAATACAAATGCAATATTTGGTGCGACGTTGTACAGTATGCCTTCCTCTAAACGGGGCATTCAGTATTCAATTGCGATTCGGATGTGCCTTTGAAATTGAGTAGACAGCAAATACGGGCGCGAGCGGGAGAAATACGTATATATTTTTTGGCAATTTTTTCTAAATTGCGAACATTAATTTTTTGAATCATTTTTCGGGCTCGACACATTTTATTTTTCCTGTGCATCAGCTTTCTTTCGAAGTTAAATTAAATTTAAGCGTAAATATTGTAGAATTTAAATTTTGATAGAGACTATCAATTAATTCTTTCATTATAAAATAAGTGAGAATTGTCTTCTCTCTTTGTAATCGCATATGACGATAGAAATATGATAATTAACGTAACATATAGGTATCTCATATTCATAATACTGAAAATCTAATTCTCTAAAATTAATCTAATAATTTTAAGCCTTAACAATGAAGTGCGACGAATGTTTCGGTTGCGATGGCTTAATGAATTTATTATTCCTGTTTTGCGTAAGTCAGGTTTCATTGCGTTAGGTATATGAATTCGCAGAATGTCCAGAGACGAATATATCGCCCGAAATTGCACGAGGCGAACGCAACGAGCGTGTATGGCAGACGGGTATACCGTGATTTAATTAATTAGCGCGAATTAATCCCAATTAGCGAATCTTGTCTGACTGGTAGGTGAGTGAGCCCTTTTCGTTTATACGTAAAAGGTATGCCAGGTATGCTTTCACACCGAGCTGGTCATTGCTGAAATTTTTTGCCCGGTTTAATATCATAGTCAATAAGATATGATCATATTTGTGGGTTAATATTATTTCGCGAATACTAATCCTTGATGAAGAAAAATCACGTTTATATGCATTAAGATTATTTTGAATAATTTAACATCATCTTGCATTTTACAGATATTTCGTCATTATAGGAATTAACCAAACATATTTTGGTTTTTTAATAATAATAACTAATAAAATATTTGTTACTGATTTACAATATTTTACATTTTTTTATTTATAATTAAAAAAGTTGATTAAAATTTAATTCTTAATAAGCATTAAATTTTTATATTTAATAAGTTATACATTTAATAAATTCAATAATTATAGCGATAATTATAGCGTAATTATGAAATAAATATGAGTTAGAATGATGTGTGCAAGTGAAATTTTGCAAAGTGAATGTGAGTGATCGATATTTCCTTCATAATTGTCGATTTGTGGCTACGAAGGAATTAAGCGCAGTAAACTGAAATTAATCTGAAGCCCTTGTTGGAAAAGCGAGCGCGCTTTCATCGCGATACTCGCTTTCATGTAGTTATAATTAATATCCGGTCGCTCAATTCAAATATCATCGGGCGGAACAGGTAAAAGGTTTTTATGCCATCACGTGATTTAATGCTACGATTGTCGTGGTAATTCATATCGCGCATCGTTTCATTTCAATCTATGGGATATGAAATAGAATTCGATTCGCACTGTAAATCTCCTGGTCATTATAAGACAGGCTCGTGAAATTGTGTCATACTGTACGCTTTGAAAGACAGTAAATTTATACCTTTTTTTATATACAAATCTCTCTGTAACAATGTTTCAAGTATTTTGAATATGATTTTTTTATTTGTAAAAATTATATTATATATATTTTTTAATAACATTTTATCGCGCAATTTAAAATATCTTAATTACCAAATAAAAATTTCCGCGAAAGCCTACATGAGATTTTAAAAAAATAAAATAAATGATCATTTAGTTGCTATTTATTTAAATACTTGATTTATTCCTCCATTTTTTGTTATTATTCAAAAATTTTAATACTTTAATGGTTTTGTGAATAAAATATCCGTATTGTCAAGAAAATTCCAAGAAAATATGCTTGTTTATGGCAAAGTATTTTGCTTAAAATAAAATATTGAGATTTTCTCCAATTATTTCATTTTTATTGAGTCAATGCCCGATGATATCTGATTCGTGCATAGTCCTTTGCGTTATAGAATCCTCGATGCAATATAGTATAGTGTTATATACAATTCGAGTCGTATCAGCGATCCCGGCGGAAGTCGTCGAACAGTTGCGGGTATCGGTATAACGGGTATTAATTAATTCTGTGATTCACGAGGAAAATAACCCAGCGAAATGATCCCTCTTGCCATACCCCGAGGCTACGAATCGTATCAGTCTGTCGTGCCATCCCACCTCTGTCTGCACATCCGCTTGTCTTTCTCTTAGCGGAATTAATTGAAAC
>Ga0157362_1001034_pt1 | contig 11060 bp, 7 predicted proteins | sample AttlaeALBM3_FD_111480 | JGI IMG/M metagenome (GOLD analysis project Ga0157362, IMG submission 111480) | Fungus gardens microbial communities from leaf cutter ant in Ribeirão Preto, State of São Paulo, Brazil - Atta laevigata ALBM3 | ecosystem: Host-associated > Fungi > Mycelium > Unclassified ... | reverse complement strand
TGATTTGTATTTCTTACAATTAAATTATGTAATAGAAATAAAACAAAATTTTTAATTTATAGAAAACATAAAAAAATAAACATATTAATGCGTTTTCGCAAATAATTTGTTAGATTTTGTTATATGCATCTCTCTCTCTCTCTCTCTCTCTCTCTCTCCCTCTTTTTCTCTCTCTATGAATCTTTTAATCATACGATCAATCGATAAAAATGAAAATTATAAATGCAATAAATTAAACATGTGTGAAATAAATTTAAAATAAGAAAGGTGTCTAATTTGTCGCACATGAAAAATTAAAGTCCTTTTAAAAAAAGAACAAAGATTTTGTTAGAAAATCTAACATTTCAAATTTCGCGTACCATACGACAGATTTATTTCAGACGTGTGAATTATCACGAGATTGCAAATAATTCATAGAGCCGCAGAGCGAAAAGACCAGACACGCGTTTCGTCGCGGCAAATCGTGTTAGATGGATCGATACCGCGTCCGAAAGCAGACCGGATAGAGATCGTAAAGCGACGCGTTATTAAGCGCGCGCGCGCGCGAACGAGCGAGCTACGATACCGGATTCAAATCGTCCCGACCCGCACAGAAGTCGTTTGCGGGTTAAGCGAAATCGCGAAAGTACGTAATCGCACGTATAACGGAGGTAGTGTTCATCGCTCGTCTGCGCACACGATACGCACACGCGTGCCCGCACGCACGCACGTACGCACGCACGTACAACGTACCGACACTCGTTTCATCGGGAGAGCACCGCAACGATAAAAAGCACACGAGCGCATCCGTAGCTTCTTCTCCTTTTTTATCGTTCCCTCTTCCTCAGGCTATCATATGCCTCTCTCTTTCTCTTTCTCCCTTCCTCCCCCTCCCTCTCGCGCTCTCTCTTCCTTTCTTCGTCTGTCTCAGCAATGATCATGTGTAAAGAGCGGCGTGTATGCGCGCGCTATCCTCGGTACGGTACGGTCCGTGTGCACGTGACGGTTGCAAAAAGAATACAGAATACGTTGCATGTGGACGTCGCGGACGATGCGGTGTACCTTGACACGGATGGCTCCCTGAATCACCCGGCGGCTAGCAACAAACATCACCTCGCGCTATCAACACACGCCTACCGCCTAACACAGCGAGTGCATACGTGCATGAGTGCGTGAGAGCTCGCTCGCGCCCATGCCCGTGTAAAGCGGTTGACGAACGGCCAGGCCGGCGACGTCGATAAGCCCATCATCAGGCTGCCTGCCGACGACTTGGTAGGAAATTCCATTTCCTCCGATTCGTGTCGCGGTACGTGATTCTCGGTTGGTTGGTTGGTTGGATGGTCGGTTCGCGAGCTGGCGAGTAAGAGGACAATCCGGAGACATTGCCTCGTTGATATTATGCGTTGATATTACTCTTTCCGTGATTTTAACGCGGTACATAGTAAACCTAATCAAGTAACTGATCCTCATTCACAAGTATACAAATATAATTTCGAGGATGAACCGGAAAAGTTGGAATAGACATTTTTCTTGATGAAAATTTGATATTTGATTACTGATATTGATTTTATCTTATTTATTACTTGATATTGATTTTATCTTATTTATTAAATAGAATATTCTTTAATTTAGACGGAAATTACATTTTTTAGTATGATAAATAAGGTATTGGATAAAAATAGTTGATAAAAATAGTAGATAAAATATACGCGAATGTGAAGATATAAGAAGACTAATCACAATCGAAGATAGCGCGTGATGAATTAGATATTACGGACGATATTAATGAATTAAGATGAAAGATGAAGCCAGTTTCAAAAAAAGATTAATGAATTTTATTCATGACTCTGAGGCATTGACACTTAAAGAATAATAGTTGAATATATTTTCTATTTTAATTAAAGATTGTCGGGGTAATTATAATATGCGATGCAAGTCCCGCATTTCAAGTCCATAATCGTCGATATAACAAAGTGTCCCAAAATCCCTTCCGACTTATTCACGGAGAGTAATAAAACCCGCTGGTTTAAAAGGAATGAAAGTTTGGCAAAACCAACCATCGGGCGTGTAAATTCGCTGTAATTTTATCGACCGCGTGGCCATAAATATTTTCTGTTGCACCGTTGCGTTCTCTTTCTCTCGCTACGCCACACCGTTTCGGGGTCGGTAATATCGGACTGTTCTCTTGGCTCCGCGAAGGAAAAGATAAAAATAACCGTACAAAGAAAGCATGCTTGCACAGCGGGTGCTAGGGTGGGTATATGGCGATCTCGAGATGTGAGCAGAGAGAAATCTCTTCGTGGCCATGGAAGAGGAAGGACGTGGGGGCGTGGTTCCAAGCCGAGTGCATTACCGCGGAATGCACTTTTGGAACATACCGCGCACCATTTTCGGGATAACGTCTCTCATGCCTGTGGAAAAGGGCGAAATCCAGCCAGTGTTCAGGTGCGGATGGTGCCTTTTCATGATTTACCAGAACTACAGTCCGAACAAATAAGCATTAAACAGAACGTATTCCCTCTTTCACGCGATGTACACACACACACAGTGTAATTGTATATAGAAAATGGAATATCTTTGAATAAAATTATGCAGAGGTTGATGGGGAACGATCGCAAAAGGTTATGGACAATAGAAGGAAATTCTAATTGTTCCGAAACTATTTTTTTACTTTTTTGTACCTGAGTCCGTTCCCTTTTTTTCCATTTAGTTCCCATACTATCTACACAAACATGAAGTCTCATAACGGAGGATTTTGGAAAACGTGCACGAAATATGTTGCAGCGCTTTCGAAGGTTCGACCCCAGGTCAGATATATTTGGAACGCGCTCTACACCGGTGGCAGGCGGGCGGTTTTAAAACGGGGTAAGGTAGACCTACGGGGGAAGGAAAGAAACGGGGTGAGAGAAGAGCCAGTTCGCCTGCCTTCTTTTCTTTCCTTGTACTTTGCCGTCTCGTTCCATCTCCCGCCTTTCTATCTCTCTCGCTCCTTCTCTCTCTCTCTCTCTCTCTCTCTCGTAACACTTTTCTTTTCACTCTTTCTTTTTTTTCCTCTCCCATTTCCTTTCCAGCTCAGTATACCGAACGGCCGCACGGGCGCACCCTTATTGTCGGTTCCAGGCACCAGCATACCTGATCTTATGGGAAATCCATACTAGCCCTTCACTTCGGCGGGAATACGAGGGTTCGCTTCGTACCCTTGGACGCTTCGAACCTTCCTTTCCCTTCCTTCCCCTTTCTCGCGCCGACTCTACTTTACTCAAGTCCGCAGTGAGACTACACGATCGTGCTGGGACAACCATAACGAGGACATGCTCTCGATGCAAAAAGCGCGGCGCCATTCTGCCTTTCGTGTTGCGCCGCGAATGCGCTATAACGATGCTGCTTTTATTAAACAAGTGACAATAATTCCAATTTCTATCTTCCGTTCTCTTTCCTCAAGGGCGTAATTATTTTAGAGCAGAAATAAAAAGTATTCGCTCTTAATACTAAGAATAACAAAGAAGCCAATAAGATGGCAACAAGGTGACACACCTTGAGAGAAAAGAATTTTTTCGAATTTTTTTATTTAAATATGGGTAATCGATTTTTATTGTGTCAATCAATGTGATCGATTATCCCTATTACCGATATGTTTCTGTTTCTAAATTATTATTCTAATTATGATGTAGGAGAAATAATTCTGTTAATCAAGATTAATGTTTAAATGATAGCACAATCGATTATTTATATGTAAAAAATAATCTGCGAGATATATAGACCCCTGGAAAACACATCGCTATTGCCTTTTACTTAATCGCCTCAGTGTACATTTCAATTAATTGCAAAAAAAGTAGGGATGTCAGATATACATCCAGCTGCAGAACACAAAATCCCGACCGACCTTCGTAATTGGTAATTACCCTCGCTGATTTTGATGACGATTTATTATAACGCTACGTTTAATTGCAATATAATTGTACGTTATATGAAAACACAATTTGTATTCCGTGGTGTCATTAATCGCCGATGACGTTGTACAATGGCAATATTAATTTCACCGAAACATCATCAAATTTGATGTATCCTGTCTCATATTAAAAACATTAAGACGTCTTTAAAAAAATTCTTAAAAGTAGTACAGATATTTGATATCGACGCAATTTTTTGAGAGCGGAAATTAATAATACAGATATAAATTTAATCTACACACTTTGTAAATAAATCATTTCAAATAATGAAATCATTAAGACAGTATAATTGATGGCGAAAGAGAAAGAAATGTATATGTTATACAAATAAAATAGTCAGCATATCCGATCATAAATATCGATCGCCTGAGGGTTCCTTTTGATCAACGAGATTACCGTTATGCACGAAAACATTCATCATACATTCGGACAACATCTTACATTCGGGCCTTTGCTGACTTCGTTACATCTCATAATTTAGACCCTTAACGAGAGAAATCGTACACCTCATTAACGAATGAGCGAATTCAATAAGCGATCATCTACTTAACATACTTATATCATATAATATCATATCACATTTGTTTGTTCTCGCATAAGTTATGAAACAGGATTTAATCAAAAAGAATAGACGGGAACTCATTTTGTAAAGTTACAAATTGTTAATATTATTGGAAAATTGATAATTACAATCGCAATATTTTTTCCGATTTTGTTTTATTTATGGAAGAATAATAAAAAGTGTTTATTTATCGCCTGTCTCTAGAGATGCGTAAATATATTATCGGTTATTTCGACGGCCAATTTTTCGGCTGTTCCACAAAAAAAAAGCGTATCGATCAACATTCAAATGTCACGTACATGACAAGCGCAGCGTCGATACAACGACACGAGAATAATGACGATTGGGCGCGATCTCTGATTTCGCCCGATAATATACATCGTCGTTCCAAGAAGCGTTTAATTGAATAGCCGCTATTCGACGCGAATTATAAACATGATTATTGCGGTGGCTCGTGCGGTGTTTCATACAGTTTCGCGGCCGCGGACATGGAAATGGTCGGACTAGATTAGCGCGCAAGGGACGAAGGATGCACTTATACTGATTAAAAAAAGAAAAAAGCGAAAATACTTGTCGCCGGAATGCTTTTAACGAATTAATGCCCCCGTTCCACTAGCACTTTTGCGATACAATATTTACTTTTGCTCGGTAAGTCGTGTTTGCTTGCGCGTGCATGTGTGCGGCCGGTCCTACGCTGCTTAAATCATTTGTCGCAATTTAATAAAATGAAAAATAAATATAAGCAACGCAAGCTTTAATTGTGGCGTTAATTATTCGCGCTTACAGAAGCTTCTTCGCTGACTTCGAAAGTATAGCTGCGATATTGCTCGAAAATTATTCGGAAAATACGGCTGTTTATCAACATTCGACACTGGAGTATATATTTTTAAAAGTATAAAAATTCGTGGACTTGTTGTAGATATCATTTTCCCTTATGCTAATATCGTTATATAATTTCCAATTATACGTACTTTAATACTTTTCTTATATCTAATATACCTTAGTATCTCGATATTTTAAAAATAATTTGCACAATCTAAAATATTATCAAAAAATTTTTCGCAATAAGTTTATTACAGTTTTTTAAGATTAATTTGGGAAATTTGGGGGGATTGTTAATATTTCAGATTGATTGCGTTGAAAGTCCAACAACTATATGCGGCACGCAATTATCATTTCTGAAATCAATTCATTTATATGAATATATATTATATAATAGTTCAAAATTTAACATTCAGTGGCGCTTCGTATTTAAAGTAATGTATTTAACATAAACGGTCTTGTTTCCAATCTTATTATTATCAAAAAATCAAATCTTTTCATATTTAAATAAAAACATTGGGATATGGTTAGAGAGTAAATCTGTCAAATAGAACCTCGGAGAGAACGGAATTTGATCATTATGCGAACGTGGCGATAAGACGTTGTCGTTGTCGTCGACGAAACGGAAACATGTGCTACGACAGAAAGAAGAACGGCCTGCATACCGCGGCCTAAGGAAAATAGAAACCGAAAGAAGGGGAGAAAAAAGATAGAACAGCGGTTCGAGGTAGAGAAACGGGAGGAAGAGATGCCGCTGCGCTACGGAAAAATATAACCTGTTGGACCACGAAAGAGCGAGAGCCACGTAGGTACGTGACGGAGAGAAGGCGCAAGAGAAGTTGGGGAGAAAGAGAGAATGGAGCCGTGAGTTAGACGAAGATCTCGCTAAAGCGAGATGGCCGTAACGAAAGAAGAAGGGGAAAGATGAGGAGAGGCGAGCAGGACGAAACGGATGGAACGGAGAGAAGGATAGATAAAGAGAGACACGAGAGAGAGAGAGAGAGAGAGAGAGATAAGCAAAGAAGGACGAGTGTGCAGGCGTTCCGAACCTGCCTCAACTTCGGCTCGACTTTCGCGGTTCGATTCCTGATCCGATCGATCTAGCTCGTCGGTGGTAGCACAGTTAGTATTTACACTTTGCTCTTTCGTTCCCCAACATAATACCGTTAGTGTGTACTATTTTTCTGCACGTGCCTCGATTCCTCCTTCTCCTTTTCTATCTCCTATAATTTACTGTCGAGGTTGAACGAGACAACAAACGCGTCGCAAAGAGTGAGAAGGACAACTGTTATTTTTCGAAATTTCGAAGGTCGCAATTCGTCACGCAGTTCCCGTACTGTCCTTTCTCTGACATAGGAATAACGTGGCAGTAAGGGTTCTTTCTCAATATCTTCTATACATTCCACATTTTTTTTCCTAACTTTGATCTATGAAATATTATTATTGATGTAACTTGAAGAATGCAACCTGTTGGATCTGTTTGGCATTTAATAGTATACGAGAATTCTATCACATTGAGACTTCCTTTCAGGAAGTAAAATTATTAACATAAAATATCTTATCCAATGTTCCACTTTTAATGAGTTCGCTCATCGATTAAAAAATTATCAATGTTGATTCGACTTTACAGAAGGATAGCTTCCTTTCGCAGCTTTAAAAATACAACAGTTGTAGTAAGCTTTAAGCTGTAAGAAATTCAACCAATTATTCTCCTCACATTCGACTATGATTGGCCAATATCTTAAAGCATAAAGCTTGTTCCATCTATTGTGTTTCGAAACTTATCCGTGAACATGAAAGTGTCATTTGGCGTAAATATGAGGTGAAAATTGGACAGTACACATTTAACATAAATACGCGATGAAAATGGAAACAGAGGCATGAGTAGCGACGTGAAAGGGAATATAATTCGGACGATGTTATCGGGAACAATTTACACTGCGCCGAACACGTCGATCGATAAATTAACGACATATTCGATACGCATTCGCATTTTTATCGGACTCGCTTCTCGTGGAACCGCGTTTCGACGACTGTTATATGTATTATCACTCTGAAAATCGCATAGACGGATATTCGAAAAATTGTTAAGAGGCGCACTGCCGTTGTAATTCGTTTCAGTGACGAACGCTCTAGTCCCTTTTTGCGCCGATTTTACCTTTATCAGCCGATAAACGCGCCAGTTTTTAATCACGCTCGCGATACGAACGAAGATTAACGGCGAGGAATGATGACACGCGTACTCCGGATTTTTTAACACTTCAATACTTTTGTATTATTGTCCGCTTTACTCCGGTTTTTTTTTCAAATTTAATTTAACTGCGGTTTTCTCTCCCTTACATGTATATCAGACTTAAGCAATTATTGGTATATAAGGGACAGTATAAAATTGCACAAAATTGATATAAGAAAAAGAAATGTTATCCTCCTTTCTCGATCTTATCACTAATTCTATCGTACTAAAATATATCGTATTGTAAACAATATATTTTATGATCCAAAACTACTGAATACTTTTAAAATTTTATATATATATATATATATATATATATATATATACATATGTGTATATTCGTGAAAGTATACTGTATTTTACTTCAAAAGAACGTAAATTATGTTTACGTGATTTCTTGGTAAGATGAAGATCGAATGATGCATCCAGCTGTTAATTAAAGACAACGACGGAAAAGCACGTGTCCGAATTGAGTACGCCTCTGCGCACGAATATACCATCCGGGGATTATCTTTCACATAGATACGCTGGTCTAATCTGGCGCGGTTGTTGCGACCGACGAGAAAAAAAAAAATCGCAAGATAAGTACGATCCGACCGAGTTCGTCATTGACGAGCAAATTGCGCGATTCGCGCCGGACGTGTGTGTCATCGAGGTTCACGGATGATCGTTCGTCGATACTTGCGACGGACGATTCCAAAGAAGTGGAAATTATTTACTTTACTTACGATACACTAGTGCGAACTTAAAGAGACGCTCGCTGACCTTTCCACGCGTATGTCAACGTGTGATGGCATTTATCGACATGTACATAATCACATTTTAGAAGTAACAGAAGCGAATAATATCAATACATATTTTACATTTGTAAACTAGAAGAATCCTTCCTCATTATTAGCGTTCTAATAATTTTCACGTTACGCAATCCTTATTTGTTTCTATTAATTAATGTTATGCCATGTAACAGCCCCGGCACGCCTGATTTTAATTAATAAATAACAGATTCTTTGATGGATTCATACGGAAAAGGTCTCCGAACTTGATATATTTTCGTATATATTGATGTAGTTATTAAATTAATTATAGAACGAAAACAAACACAAATCGATATCCGTAACATTATCGTATTGAACGTTAAGAATTACATTGACAATTGAGGACAATAAAATAATTTTGTAAAAATATTACAATACTAACTAAAGTTATTAAAACATTCTAAATGATTTTGTAATGTTAAAAAAAATAATTTGTAAAGTTTTACAAAATTATTTTATTTTCCTACAGTACGCTTGTACTCATTATAGTATGGTTCTGTAAATATAATTAGGCCAGCGAGCTGGTATGAAAGTCAAGGCGAAGTAACCAACGTCGCGATGCGCATTGCGAGTAATTTGGCGCGCGTAATGCGGGAAGCACGAATGGCACGAGAACAATTTTTCGAACTCGGCGCACTTCGCCGCACCTCATCGTGTCGTCGGCGCTGCCGCCGCCGCCGCCGCCGCCGCCGCCGCCCCGCGCGGGATTTACACAACTCTTTCAATTAAAACTTTTTCGCAGTTTATCTTTCCGCGCACCGAAAAAAAATTAGGTTCCGCGCGCGCAGTAACGAGTTACATAACGGAACGCGTCCGGCTCTGACGTGCTTTTCGAGCTTTCGCTGGAAAAAAATTCATCGTCACGTTCCACGAGATTTCAAGGTAGGGAGAGGACGAGGGTTAATGCGTCCATAAAATAAATTAGCGTGTCGTCAAGGTTAAAGCCTTAATTTCTGCCTGCTAAAGCGTATCCTCCTAATGTATTTCCTCTTGATCCTTTGTAAGGGACTTAAATATCTGAATACCTGTCGACTCATTATTCGTTTCGCGTTGGGGTACCAAACCTTTGTTTTCCATTTTCCAATAATTCGAAGAAAGTATTTTTTTCAAATGAAATTTTTCAAACTCGGCAAACTGCCTCATTCCGTAGCTGTTGATGACGAAACGCGACATCGGGAACAAGTACCGATATATCACGTGGCGATACAAACGTGTGTAATATGCAATACACATGTTGTGCATGTGTGGAGGAAAACGCGTATACGGCGTACTCACCTTGTGGTGCTGCATGATGGCAGTGGCCTTTCGCTTGGCGGACATATTCAGTTCTCCGGGGCGCCCTCTCTGCCCCCCTTCGCGGAGCGGGAAATATCTGCCTCGCCGGTCTCTATCCGACTGTCCGCCTCTGTCCTCCTGTCTCCTCCTGTCTCTCTGTCCTTCGCTCTTCCGTCTGTTTTTCCCTCCTACTGGCGAGCCATAAGCGTCCACCCGAAGGCACAGCGACGATCACGAGGGAATACAAAGGCGGTAAAGAGGCGCGGGGGTTGACAACGACGATAAACGAGCGCACACGGTGACGAGTGCGCTCTCTCTTTCTCTCGTTCCCCTCTTTATTTCCTCTTCTGTCTCCTTTCTTCGCTTCCGCTTGACGGTTTCCTCCGGCACGCGGAGCGGGCGCGTAGGGAATGAGGTGTTCTTTCCGGAGCGACCGGCACGTCGCGAGTAAACTTTCTCGGAGAGCGAGTTTCGTGTTTCGTTTTCTGTCCCTCTCTCTGTCTTCCTTTATGTTCGCACGCGCGCGCGCCCGCGCACTCCGCCCGCGTCCCACCTTGCGCTCGTGAACTTTAAGCTGTCACCCCGCGCACCCCGCACGACGTAGTGACGGTACACAGCGGCGCCACGAAAGTTCCGCGACAAAACCGCCCGCGCAGTTGGTTGTTGCAGTAGCAGGTGTCGGCGCCGCGCGAGATTAAAACGGGCGCCGCGCACAACCGAAATTACCAAAAGAATACTCGTGCGTTTTAAAACGCGAAAAAAATGTTATTCTTTCCCTTTAAGTTATCCCGTACTTTTTTTTCACGCTTCCTCACGTGTGTGCTCTTCTCAGCTGTCTCTATCACACTCTCTCTCTCTCTCTCTCTCTCTCTCTCTCTCTCTTCCTCTTTTCTATTCACGTCACGACGCACACAAAGCGAACCCCACACAACAAAGTACATCAAACCGGTAAAACGGTTTCGCGATCAGCTGGTTCGTCCGATCTCTGGAGCATTCCGATCGAACTCTGTGTCCGTTTCCAACTCCAATCGACAAATCACCTTTTGTACACTAATTTTTTTCGTCAATGACAACAGATAGTCCACGTTTTTTTCAAAAGTTAATACGTTGTTAGTCCATCAATCGAGAAAAAGAAACGATTTTAAAGGCTTGCGCACTGTGATAGCCACTGCTATCTTTTCCGAAGAATCGTTGGCCAGGAAAAACTACCTGCTCGCACGATCCGTTGCCTGCCTGCACGCTCGTTTCCTGTGTCGTTCACAGCGAGAAATAGTCAAGCTCCGTGCTCGCTGCTCTGTTCACAGAACGTCCTCGCGTCACGAGCGCTCACGGCAAACTAGCAACTGGCGACGCGACGACGACGACCTCCTCCCCTCCTCTCACCGCAGCACCGCCGCCTCCACATGCTCCCCTCTCTCCGGTGT
>Ga0157362_1001033_pt1 | contig 11062 bp, 11 predicted proteins | sample AttlaeALBM3_FD_111480 | JGI IMG/M metagenome (GOLD analysis project Ga0157362, IMG submission 111480) | Fungus gardens microbial communities from leaf cutter ant in Ribeirão Preto, State of São Paulo, Brazil - Atta laevigata ALBM3 | ecosystem: Host-associated > Fungi > Mycelium > Unclassified ... | reverse complement strand
TGTTTTTTTTTTTTTAAATTTATTTATATAGTTATATATTTTTTTTTTTTTTTTTTTTATATATATATATATATATATATATATATATATATATATATGTACCGATTCGCCATCGGTAGATAAAATAATTTAAATGTTAAATAATTTAACAATTCATGAGACAACATAGAACATTTAAAATATATAACAGTAAACGAGAAAATATCGTTAACGCCGATCCTTTCGCTGATGGATAATATTTACGACTCCTGGCTCGTTACTGTAATTTTCGTTATATCGGATTAGACATCAGAAATGAAAACTTATTACATATGCTTTACACAATACTTACAATATATTTGCAATGAAAGAACTCAGCTTTTTACATGTCACTAATTTTATTCGATAGAATAGACTTGTAAAATTCATTGAAGATTCGTAAAATAAAATCTGCCAAGTTTAATCGGATGTTGTGAAGTTTACATTCAAAATAAAAAATAAGTGTAGACAGAATTATTTATCGTGAATGCATAAAAAGTACTTCACTAATTTATTCTATCGAACAAAAGCGGGAGGCAATACAATTTTTCACTTCTGATGTAATAGAAGCCTTAAAATCACTTTCGAATAATTTAACGTGGTTCGATCACGAATTCGCGTAATAATATGAGCTTAATGAGCGCCTGCATTTTCGACATAGATCTTAGGATTATAAACTACGTCGGGACATATCGTATCAGTTTCGATCAAAGATATCTACAATGCACGCGAAATGCACGCAACGTGCCATTAACCGAATTAACTCATTAGCGTCTTCAAGCAAGAAGGAACCTGATCTTACGAATCTGTTCTCTAATTCATATTGTTAACATTCGGTATCATCTGTGATCTTTTTCAGATTCTTTTATAAATTTTATTTTTAAAATTAGATTTTTAGCTTCTCGAAAGAGACGTTAACGGATTAATAATTTCTCGTGCACGAGAATCTTATACGAGTAGGAACAGATTGCGCGGAAGAGATCAACGTCAATATGAATTCGCATGCGCGTCGGCATCGAGTCGCGAGCTACACAGTGCGTAAATAGCCTTACGGTAAATATATTAACAGCGTCTCTCTAACGATTCCGTTTGTGTTTTTTTTGTGTGTATGGCGTGTACACATCTGATTGATAGCTGACGTAACACATTAATTCACTTATATATAAATATTAATCAAATAAAAAAAGATTTAACTATGGTACGACAAAATAATGTAGCCCTCGGAAAATGAAGTCGGGGATGATCGGCAGCGATGCCTGCGATGACGAGATTGGAGTTAGGAAGAGGAGGGAGGATGCGGAGAGACCGAGTCCGTTTATACGGAAAGGGACACGAAGCTATTATACTGAGTGATGTTGCGTTTCAGAATATCGGCGCACGGACCTAAGACCCGCTCGAATCGTGCCCGATCTAGTTTCACACACTTCAACGGACCTCTAGCTACTACAGTTGCCGCTCGGGGCCTGTCTAGCAGTAGCGCTATTTCTCCTGTAACAAAAAAAAATTCACGTCGTTATTTCAATTCTCTTTTGCATACACAATTTTACATAAAAATTTATAGGTTTAGTGGTTAATCGAATGGCAGAATTAGATTAAAGCTCCTGTTCACTCACCATTACTATTGCAGATTGCGAGTAACGTCAGAAGCAAGAAAATACATAATGAAAATTCTTGCAAAATATTTTAATATGAAAATGTTTTATTACAACGATAGAATCGATTTGTAAAATATATTGCAAATTTTCCTTTTGTTTCATTAATTAATAAATAATCATACAACTGAAGAAGGAAAATAAATTATGCATAATACAAAATAAAATGAGTTATGTTGACAGCTATGCTGACAAACTGTTAAATTAATAATTATATAGAAATAAATATGATTTAATTTCTCCCAGAAATAAGAATAATCTTTTGTATATTTTATAAGTCTATTCCATTAATTGCAAATATTGTTTTATCGAAAATATTTCTTTTTATTATGTTTTTTCGCTTCTGACGTCAATCTAAGATAGTAGTAATGAATGAATAGAAACTTTAAATATTAGAGAAAATCGTAAATTCTTGTTTTTTTGAAATATTAGAAACATTATCTCGCTGTTATAATAAGTATATATCCTCTTTATTTTGTAATCAATTTTTCACGAAAATTCGTTTTTAACTGTTCCGGATTTTATATATTACCGAAGTAATCCGATGGTCCTAAACGGCCGACCTCTGCGGGTTCGTCTCCTTCCGAACGTTGTTGAAGGACCACCGCCGTACCCTCGACAATTATATAAAAATCTTCACCCGGTTCACCCTGTCGAACTATCGTTTCACCGTCGTCGAACGCCACTGGTTCCAGAGCGTCTGCCACTGTAAGTCTTTCCCATTTATCCAAGGATTCTGCAAAGTGCATCGTAAATATCATTGATGGCCCTCTCCATTTTATCTTCCTATAGTATTTTATTTTCTAACATCCTTAAAAATCTTATAAGGGTTACTTTTATTATTTTAAGTCTGTAACAGAGTAAGAAGATTCTATTATTCTAAGAATTCTGAAGAAGAAATTTCGATTGATTTACTACGTCAAGTAGGATAATAATCCTCTCTAGGAAATGAACATTTTCGAGCGAACTTACCGAGTATTGAAACTCTGGATAAGAATTCCTCGTACATTTTCCTTTTCCTTATGGTAGAGCCCATGAGAATTCTGCGGTAGGAATCCCTGTCAATACCCCAGAGCTTTACATCGGTCTTTGCTCTAACTGTGGCGGCGCGTGGAGTTCCATAAATTAATGCGAGCTCACCGAAGCTCCCACCCTCGCCGATCGTCGTCGCCAGTTCGCCATTGACGAATATTTCGACTTCTCCTTGATCGATCACGTAGAAATTGTCACCTTCGTCGCCTTGGAAAAATATATGACATTCATTTATTCCATGAATTAATGCGACAAACCAACGAGACGGAAGCACAAAACGATATATTTGAGCAATATACACCTTGACGAATGATCGCCTCGCCAGGCAGAAAGGTCACGGGAAACATCGCATCGAATATGTCGGAGCGCTCGTTCTCGTCTAGGTGTGCAAACAGTACGTTCTTGGCGATGGCCTTGCTCAGGGCAGCCATGGTTTTGTAATCCTTAGGTACGACCTTCTTGACGTAACTGGTGGCATCCTCTTCGGAGACCGGCTCCGCTGAGATTCCGCCTCGGCGTCGTGGTACCTGCGGGCCCTGTTGTCCCGCAGGCATGTCTTCCGTATCCTCGGGACTCGTGGCGATCTGTTGTTTGGCATCGTGAGCCTGTTCCTGTAAATAAACGAGATAAAGTATTAGCTGAGATGATAGTACGCATGATGAGAGATCTTTAATTAAAATGTCGATGACTGCGTTTAGCAGAAAAAGCAGCTTTAACGAGTTTTTAATATGATTAGTTTTACCTTTATATTGAGTTCCTCACTCAATGTATAACTGTATAAATTAATCATATTAAAGAATCTTATAACAATTAGCTGCTTTTTCTGCTGAAAGTAGTCAATATAATTATTAGTCAATATAATTATTACATTTTGTATATTATATTATTTATTTATTCCTATTTCTTTTGATATATCGAATCGATTTGTCAATCTCAACGGGTTAATTCGATAAAAAGGAATCTCTTCGGATATAATTAATACAGTCAATTAATACAGAAGGAAAAAAACAATATAGCGTATTCTTACAAGAATCGGTTATCGATTTGCTGATAAATAATGTAGAAGCATGTCTTGGTATCGCAGAGTGTACAATAAATTAACACGTTCGCTACCTTTAAAAATTTTTCACATTGAATTTCAAATATTTCTTTTTAATTAATTTTTTGCAACTAATTTTCGATTGAAAATGTACACTAACGTATACTTTCAACCAAGAATTAAAACAATTATCTCTGTCGATCCTCGACGAGCATCACAGCGACGTGTTACGGTTATCATATTGCTTGCACATTCGAGAGGAAAACAAAATTGCTAAAAAAAAAAAGAGAGAGACGCAAATTAATAATTCATTAACCACGCGCCTGACCCTCGTGGCCAGGCTTTTCGCCTCATCGCGCATATAATTACCATGAAATTATAAATTATGTAGGTCTTTAGATAAAACCTCATGTTACCGTCGCTTATGTATACGATGTACGATGCACATCGCCGGGGGTGAGAGAGGTAAGCGAATAATGCCATAGGTCAGTTGGCGTTTTCACGCACGAACGCGCCGTCTCTCTTCGTGGCGAGCCTCGTCGTGGTGCATCGTGCTAACGAGTATATTCAAATCAGCGCAATTCGCAATTCATTCTTTAATTGCCATGATAATATGCCGGCGCACGCTAACGTTACCCGCATACAAGGAGCCATCGCGATCACATCTATTTCGGGATCTTACAAACCGACGAATACATCCAGAACGCGACATTTGTACGTCTCACGAGTCACATATAAATAAATTCGAGAAAGAAAAATAATATCTCTCCGTATAAATCGTATACTTTGATCTCGCTGGTGAAAATTAAGATACGGTGAGAAACTGTATCTGTTATTTAATCATTTATGAGAAACACAGAAGTGATGCTGGTAAAAATCTGTCTGAGAAAAAAATCGCAGGATGACACTAGAGATTTGGAATGAAATCTTGCAATTAGTCTGTATCCTGCAAGAAGATCTTCATTAAAACGTTATTTGGACGTTTTCAATGGGAGAGACATTCAAGTTTCAATTTTAAAATAAATTGTTCAATGACATCATCAGGTTTATGAATGGCAATTATCGATAGTGAGAGGGGATTTGATCGCGATTCACTAATGATCGCTCGATATAACGCAGCTCCCAATGAACTTATAAAACTTGATCATCCGATGAATCCTCCGCAAAGGCGCGTCTAGGCGCCTGACATGCGCCTCTGATATGCATTAAAAATAGAAGAGCAGAACTGCATTTATCGGAATTATCCAATACATACGCCAGACGAAATCATATCCTTCGGAATCGTCGCGAATTCGATTATATCTGTTTACATTTTAAACGCAATTTACGGACAATTTATAAAATGGCACGGGATCCTATCTACAATTCAACGCAAATTGCAAATATATAAATGATCAATTAAGAGGAAACAATAATATATGTCACAAACAATTCAAATTATAATTGCATATAAATAAATGCACGTAGCAAATGTAATTAAATCGACTCTTGTCTGTATTCTTGTTTGCCGCGCGGCTTATTATCGCAGGCCTGCACTAATATAATAAAGACGCATTATGTCATTGCTATTACAAACAATATACATAACTGAAACACTATCTAGTCTCACTAGGCGAATCGCTAGGATGATAGTTATTAAATCTGTTAGTTTTACTACGCATACCTGGCGGATGCGCGCTTTCGGCCCGCAAAAATAGAACACGTTCTAATTCCATGAATACAATCCGCGATTCCGCAATTCCGCTTTGTGCGTTTTACATCCGAGGCATAAAATTAGGCATGAAACTTTTCTCCCGTTTTTTCTCCCGAATTATCGATCACCTAAAATGAACTTCGGAACAGAAGAATTATGTAGTCAGATAATCGGAGTGAGAAACGCATGCGAGCATGAATAACTGGATAAACTATGTGCATAACTATATATAACATGCCGTATTAGATTCCACTCAAAGTCATCAACGGAATCAACGAAGAGACGTACACTCTCTTATACAATCTCGTCAATGATAACATATATGTATGTATATAGTCATCGGCTGCGGCGAATAAATGCTGCACGCATACATTCCCATACACGTCTACATTCTTAGGCATACTCTCGACGTAAGAGGATCTCTCGTCTCAGCGTAAGTGTTTTTCAAGCTTATATCTTTTTCGCAAAGTGTGTGAGTGGGGAAATATACTTCAAGGATGACTAGAAAATATATCTCTGAAAAAAGTTTGAACTAAAAAAAAAAAGTAAATGTTGAATAAATATGTAAGAATTTTCTTGAAAATTCAATAAGGAATATGAGTTAGATAAAAAATTATAATTATATATTAATTATTCTGAGATAATGACCGTAAGAATTTTTAAGTCAAATGTTTGACTGATCGATAATATCGAACATTTTTTACATTGATACTTAAGATTCCTCTTAAGATACTTTAAGATTCCTCTTAAAAGTATCTTGTTTTTTTTTTCATTCGATTGGAAGATGACGTAAAAAGACTGAGTAAATGCCATACTACTCTTAGAAAATTACTTTTCGTTGAAGAAGGCTTCTCGTACCAACGCGAGTGGCATAGTAAGACTATAGTTGCCATTTAAGAATCTTTCGTGCCATATAAGAGACGGCAAAATATCAAGCAAGACTAAAAAGTATCTGTTGTAATTTTTCTAATAAAAAGGATAGCCTTCCCTGATATATTTACTGTTTACACTTGTGACTTTTAAAGTCGAGCCTTCTTCCTTTAATAATTGCAGCCAATCATTTTTTCTTAGAAATACAAATCCAATGAGTTTACTGAAGTCATATAACTCTTATAAGATACATAATCAGAAATCCAAAATTAGAAGGCTTTCTTCCTTTAATAATAATTGTATGGTCATATAAATTTTTCCTAGAAACATAAATCCAATAAGTTCGTTGAAGTCATATAACTCTTGTGAAATAATAACACATTATTAGAGATCCAGAATTAGAAAGATAAGAAAGAGGAAAGAAGTTCACGGACAATTATACGATCGACTTCTTGGAAGTTACAAATCTTTCAATCGGGAAAGCTTCTTCACGTAATTCTTTTCTTTCCATTCCACTTGGACATTTCACTTTTAATTTGCAAAGAAATCGTAAGATCACTACTTCTGACGAAAAACTGAAAAGGAACGTAGAATTTTAAAACGCAAAACTCCGATGATTAATATTGATCTATCGCTCAAGATCAATTACGTGCGCGCATAACTTGGACGATTACGAGCGCACTCGTTCCTCTTTTTCTCGTACCTTATTCATCATTTCTCTCGATCCTCCTCCTTTTCCTTCACTCTCCTTCTCTCCGTCTGCCCCCGTGTTCTTCTGCTTTTCGCGTTAAGACGCGTTAACACTTATGAAACAACCGCTTTTCGCGGCAGCGTGTCGTAGGTCGGCGATCTCGCGGATTCTCGCGAACGCACGGAAAAGAAGATCGTCTCCGTCGTCGTCACCGCCGCCGTCGTCGTCCCGTCGTCGCACACGCGATCTCGCGTCTCCGTCGTCGTCCGCCTTCTCTTCCTCTTCTTCTTCTTCTCTCGCACGCTTCGCGATTTTATAAGGCCTCGAACGGAATCCAATTAAAGGTCGGAGAAGATCTAGCACGCGCGCGCGTCTGTGCGTCCGTCGGCGCGGCAGCGTCGGTATGCGTACTGCTGTTGCTGCTGATGCTCGTTTGACCGCTCGCCGCCGTACTCGGCGCCTGCCCGACGGTTCCTGGACGGGACGGATATGCCGCCGAGATGCTGTCTCGTGGTAGTCGGTAAGTAAGGTCTTCCGCTCGCGTTAACGCGCGAACGTAAGCAGCTCCAGTGGATCGATCCGCGGTGGTGGTGGAGGAGGCGGCGGCGGCGGCGGCAATGATGACAGCATTTTTCAAGACCTCGGTTCGTAAACTTGAGACTCGTAGTACTTGGATTTGTGGGAAATATGTTTCAGTGACACTGTTATACTTTCTATTACTTTGCGTCCCACTACATATAAAGTTTGTATCAATGCCATAACTGGAGTTGCCAATGAAAGAGTCTGGAGATTACACATTAATTTTGTAAATGAAATAATTAAAGAGTCCGTTGATTTTATTTATAATAACTATCTTTGTTATTCTCACTCTTTAATTATGTAAATTTATCTCTGCTATCCTTACTTTTTTCTTTTTAATTATCCTTTAGTAATTATACTTTAATAATTATTCTTTTTAATTATCTTCAGTAATTTTTGTATTACCTTGCGTCTAAATTATTATACATTCTGCTGTTAAATTATATTTGTTCACAGCGCTCATAAGATATATCATCCTAAAGCGTTCAATAAATAACAATAGTTATTTATCTATAATTATTACAGTATTTCCTCTTCTTTTTCCATTTTCCTGTTATTTTATTATACGTTGTGTTTATTTCGTATTATCGTATTATATTAATATCGCCCTCGTCTCTCTACTGGATTTCCTTTCGTTGCTACCTACGTGAATTTTCATCTCTTGTCCCCCGAGTTTGCTGTACAATGTTGCCGACGTTATTGTCAAACGGAGGCAGTTGAATATTTTATTCTCATAAATTCAAGCGCCACGACGCGACCACCGTTCCTGGCGATGACGTCGGAGGAAAATCGGCGCCGCGGCGCGCAGGAAGAGGACAATCTATCGGCGGCTGGATTCCCTCGATTATGGCATCTCACATTTTTGTGTACTGCCGGTGCTTTTAACATGCTCTTTCTCTCTCTCTGTTTCTGTCTCTCTATCTTGGCTATAAGGTTGCGCCTCGTTATATTTCGAGCGTGCTCTATGTTTAGATCAGCTGCCCCTATATCGCGCTCTCCTTCTCTCCTTTTGCGCGCATACACACGCATACAACATTTATGTGTACGCATACACAATTGCAAGCCCTCTTTTCATCCCCGCGCGTTGCAGTTCTCCTTCTTTTTCTTTCCGCTTTCTCTTACTACGTCCTTCCTATGGCCGAGACACGACAGAGGGTGCTTCACCACCACGTAAACCTGAGCAAAAAATTCGTGCGGTTATTTAAGGTAAATAATTCTTGCAGAAGGGTGCACCATTTGCTTCAATTAATGAGAAATTCTCTGAAAGTAATTGAAGTTCATCTTTTCTGCTTTGAAACAACTTTCACGAAAAAAAAGGGTGGTGGAAAAAAAAAGGGACTGTCTTTTTTTTGCAGAAGTCTTCATCCAATCCCATTTAATTCTTGCTCCCGCAGACTCCCTCGCAATTATAATTGCGAGGATACTTTATTCCACGAGTTGATTATACGCGCTTGTTTACTCCTCGTTCTTCTTATATCTCATGTCATAACTTTCGCTTCAATACTTCTATGTTTGCGCGTCTTTCAGTCCCCTTTTTCCTCGATAAGTCTTCCTAGGTCTCGCGATTATTATTCCATCCCGCCGGCGTCGTATCTCTCATCATTCTCGAGGGATTTTTCTATTCCAGAGGAATAAATTCCACTTTTTCTCTTCTCTCGTATATGCATTTTTCTCTCTTTCTCTTTCGCAAGCACTTTTTGCCATGTACATATATCGCATAAGCACGGAAGGTCAACACGCGAGGCGATGATCCGCCGTCCCGCGCGCATCTTCACCTTCCTCGATGACTGACGCGTGCGACATGGAGACGTTCGATCGAAAGACATCCTCGCGTGATCCCTTCGGCATTATGGGAACGGAAACAATCATTCCCAAACGATTGTTCGACGGAGCAACGGTTAGGCAAAATGTTAATACATTATATGCTAGCAGTGCCAAGCATATTGCGGCAGATTGATATCAATTGCGTCCGCATTAAGCTAGGTATTTTGCTCACCGTTTTTAGACAGCATTCAATATAATTTGACGTTGCAGATTGTCAGAAATCAAATAGAATCTGTCATTTTTTAATCGTTTAAAGGGAATGTTTCATTTAAATGGCTGAGAAATACATACTGAAAAGTTTGATGTGTGACTATAATTGTATGATAAAATAATAGTGATAAACAAAGCACCATTTACAGTTATTAGTACTGTTATAATGTTAGTAATAATTATTATATTTATAGTTCTATGTATACAAAATATATAGTTGGCCTCCTTGGAAAAGGATAGTTACAGTTATTTTTGGAACAATTATGTATAGAACTATATTTTCTGTATAGAACTATAATATAATAATAATTATTACTAAAATTATAGCAGTGTCCAATTATAAAAATGGAGCTTCTAATCATAATTATTTGTCGTGCAATTATATATATATATATATCACAAACAACAAATAGTTATCTCTCAGTAAACAACGAGATCGTCATCACTAAAGGAAATTAACGTTACCTTGACGAAACCCTGTTTACTCATATCGATTCTTCCCGCAGCGGTGAAATACCTCGCCATATTTTGCTTTCTGTCTCGGAAACGGCCTTCGGCCTACGCACTTTGTGCGACTTGGTAAACATTTACGTCGCAGAGTGACAGAATACAAGATATCCGTGGTAAATGCTGATAAATTCGATAGCCATTTTATTGCTACAAAAATTCTAGATTCTTGGTATACTCGGAATCCGCTGCCGTTTCTCGACGGAGATGTTTCCGCATGATAGCAATCGCGTTTCCGTTTATTTTAGGCAGCCGTCAATCTTTTGATCGCCTTAGCGAAGCCTTCGCTTCGATCTTCTTAGGTGACATGCGTCGCGTTCTTCAATCGCGTGGGTGGCAGCCGCACGAACTTGGTTGCTTAACGTAATTGCTCCAGCGTCGCTAACGTTAAATGGGAAAGGTAACGGGCGGCAAAAGGTCTTGGGGCTTACGGAAACTGCATTAAGGATCACGCCAAAGTAAGGATATAGTCTGCTCCTCCGATTGACGTACCTCAATCATAAGATATCCGCCCTTCCATATAATAAATCCATTTTATTTGATAACGATCAACCAGGAATATTTGACAAAGAATAATGACGTTAATTAAACAGAATCTTTCTTATTCATTTTACTTCTCTGCAGAGACCTTATGCACCTTGCATATATTTTATTTCTCACGAGAGATTAATTTTCTATATTCGTTACCTCATTTCATTTTTAATTTAAAACTAACTTATCTTGTTTCAGAAACTTCACTGAAAAACAGTAAATGTTTATTCCTATACCAGTGTAAATTAATTTTCATCTCAGTTTAACTTATTTCTTATCCTCTTCTGAATTAGTAAAAGATAAAAGTAAATTGAACCGACTGAATTAATTTTCGAAGCTGATGATAAAATCTGCACACACACACACACACACACACACACACACACACACACACACACACACACACACACACACGC
>Ga0157362_1001032_pt1 | contig 11063 bp, 2 predicted proteins | sample AttlaeALBM3_FD_111480 | JGI IMG/M metagenome (GOLD analysis project Ga0157362, IMG submission 111480) | Fungus gardens microbial communities from leaf cutter ant in Ribeirão Preto, State of São Paulo, Brazil - Atta laevigata ALBM3 | ecosystem: Host-associated > Fungi > Mycelium > Unclassified ... | reverse complement strand
TTCTCTCTCTCTCTTTCTCTCTCTCTCTCTCTCTCTCTCTCTCTCTCTCTCTCTCTCTCTCTCTCTCTCTCTCTCTCTCTTCATTTACTGTTTCTTCTTCTCTCTCTTTTCTTAATCGAGTCCATAAAAAAAAAGAAAAACGATACGGAAGAAGGAACCAAAGACCGATATCGATATGCCGCAGATGCCACAGACAGCACTTTTTACCCACCTTTTTCCGATATTAACCGATTAAACATTTACCGTGGATTTTAAAAGGCCGCGGAAAGACAGCCGCTACCACCATCCCCGTCGCTGTCACACATTTTCCCCTTTCATTCTTTCAGTTTACCCCGATGCCTTTTTTCATGTAATAACTTCATAAGCAAGGCAAGAAAGTCGAGAAACGACCCGATGAGATGACTTAATTAAAAAAATACGGGACTGCCGGGCGCAGATTACGGACCGAAATAGATTCGCATATTAAAATATAAACCGTTTACGCGAATGCTTTTTAATTCCCGCTCACAGCAACACATTCTCGCGGGAATGCTGTGATGTTAATTAGCTCTAATGAAGCGAACCTAATTGCCCTGCATTGAGCCGCTATCGTTCTTGCTCTCTTGTCTCTAACCCATTTTCCGTATTGCGTTAAATTACGTTCGAAAAGGGTTTCATGAGAAATAAATGTACTACATAAACTCATACGTGCGATACGAATTTATAATAATTTATTTTTAATATTAATTAAATGATACTTTTTATGGAATTTTTTTAACATACCATTTTTCGATTAATAATATTTGAATTCACTGGAAAACTATAGTTCAAACTACATACATTAATAATTTTAGTTTACAAAGAATATTGATTCTTCGTCGCATACGGGGGGACATGTTTGTTGTAAAGCGGTGATAAAACTTAATTACACGATTTTTACAAACATGACGGCCAGAACAAAATGTTAGATAATTTTTAATACATAGCGTAAATTGCCATATAGTGAGCACCTGGAAGTCCTGTAAGTTGATAATAGCCCTGAGAACAATAGCCTTTTGTGTCACGAGCAAATCCTCTTATTAAAAGCCACGCTTGCGCTACAAGAGCCGAGGAACAAGATAGTAACAAACGCTCCGGCTAGTGCTCCAGACGTAGAAAGTAAACGTTCGCAAGGTTGGTTATATGCGGTAGACATACAATAATTAACTGGAGATGTTTAACACTTTTCTGACGTAGATAGACAGCTAAAGAGATGAATCATCTGTCTTATCGCATCTATATCGTAAATTTTCCTTTAAAGTCTTTCAATTTTTAGAAGAATTTCACTTCCTCTTTTTCCTTTCAATTTCGATAAAGGCTGCACACACGTTTTCTCATCTATCTAACAATTTATTAACTTTTTTCAAAGATTTAGGATTTTTAATTAAACAAAAACAACAACTGCAACTTTACAACAGTAAAATCGCGCCGTTATCTTCCTGCTATCTCTACTTCCAATATTAATTCTAAAAATATCCAGTGAAGTCCGACCTTGGGTAGTTAAAGAACTGTTACTTCCGGCAGCTCCGCAAGTCTGGCACTTCCGCGACTGGAAGAGTATGAGTTGAAAAAATAAAATTCACGGTGTAATCTCCGCTTTCGTGCTCGTAAAAGGAACCTGGGGGTGTCGGCCTGACTGATGGACGGTCGTGAAGTACCGCCGGGTTGAACGAAGGGTCAAACGAAAACACACACGGAAGAGACCGGGTAGCCATGTCGCGCTGTCGGTTTTCGTGCCGACGAAGCGAACCGCGGATTGATCGCCGGCGAACCGCACGAGATTGATCGCGCTGTGTGTTCCTTGCGTTTACAACGGCAACACCCTGTGCCGCATGCGAGAATTACGAGAGTCGGTGACTCCCGTCCAGCATGGACTTTGCTCATATTTTCTACGTGTTGTATTTGACGTCACATCGTCTGAGAAAGGAAATTCGCCATCGCGGGGAAACCGTCGTTGTATATTTCATAAGAACGGTCGCTGTAACCAATTATTCCATAAACATTTACATTGAAACTGACAAAAGAAGAAAAAAATCTTACTGGGTAAATTTTCTCGTATTTAGCGGTCTTTTAAATGCATTCTTATTACAATAAAAGTGTCACTGCTTCAGAATAAGCGTCAGTTTATTATATTCCAGAGAACGATTCCAGAGAAAAGTTTTCGATAAATAAAATTATATTCGTATTCTTTTTTCGATATGCAAACGCCTTTTCGATTTGGTATAACAATGTTTTTTCTATTGCTTATAATTTTTTATCAATAAAGCTTACATACATTTGTTTGTTCCTTGATGTTTTGGCGTTTCAATTGAAAGAAAATTTTTCTTATACTTTGATTTTTATGGAAGATATAAGCAATCGAATTGGATTGATGTACAATAATGTTTATTGTTTTCGTAGTAAGACATTTAAGAGTTAATAATCGACAAAATTTTCTACATATAAATAACGTAAAATATATAATTACTCCAAAGAACCTTTTTCCCGATGAATATCTAATATCCATCGTCCGGCTGATAATTTAAATTAAAATGAAAATGATGTTACGCGAAATAATGGCAAAATGATAATGTATACAGTATTATATATTATATTGTACAACGTAACAATATATACATAAGCCAGAGAGCGCGGTGTTATTATCGCGATGTCGTCATACTGCAATCCCCTTGCACTTCATCGACGTGCACTCTACTGCAGCAACTGCGACTGGCAACGGCAAGATAACAAGATATGTGTCTCGAATCGCTAATGACGTAAGTCCAAACTTGGCAAAGCGCATCGAAACGGAGAGGATACGAAGGTGTGCAGCAATAGGGGATAGAAATTGGCGAGAGGGATGGGTAGTTAGTTCGCTGCTCTGGCGAAATCAACGATGTGGGTCAGCCTTTGATACACCATCATATCGAGCGAACAATTAAATTGGAAACCCACGTTGGCGAGTTCGAGGTCGCGCGAGGCTTAACCCGATTTTAGCGACCGGTGATAGGAGGGACGACGGTCAGATATATCTATATTCCTGTTGTCCGTGCATATTTTACCGAGTGAGGAATTGGAGCCGATCGAGAGAATCGAAGCCGCGAAGCGATCGAGCGCCCGCAGAACCGACGACAGATTCGCAAGGGATCAGTGGGGATGGTCGAAGTATCGTGGCTGGCATGATAAGGGGACGCGATTAATTCCAGGTTGGAAATTAATTGCCGAGCCGGCACCCTTCTCCCAATGTCGGTGTACGTGTCCATTGTGTTCAGCGAGACGCGATGATATCGCGATTCATCGCGACGTCCGGTCATCCGTTGCGCTAAGTTTTGCTGCGTCATCGCGTTGATAAAGGGAGCGGGCAGCCGGACTAATTTTTGAGAATATATATATATATATATATGTGTGTGCGAGTAGAAAAAGATCACACCCTGGTAAAAATGGCTATTTACGGATGCCGTAAAGAGAATATTTTCCTTTTTTTTTTCTCGTACACCGGGTAGCGTAATTTCGTACGCTTGCAAAAGTGCACGCCTGCGTTGTTTGCAGGGAACACACGCGCTACAGGTAATGAGTCATGTAAATTAGAATTGAAAGTGAGGTAGCGCCGAGAGGACGTGTATAAGCAAAATATGTTGAGGAAAATACGTTTAAAGCTCTCATTTCGTCTTACGGGATACTTGAAAACAATTATGACTAGGTAATAGAATCATAAAATATGTCTCTGAATATATTTTGTGAAATAGAACAAATATTTATTTTAAATATTTAAAACACAATTTTTATTTATGTGTTCTGAGTGATTTTAAAGTAGTCTTATTTGCCTTTTTTCATTTGAATTATTTTTTATGTGCAAATATCGTAATTAATGTACTTCATGTTTTCTTTAATAATACGAAGTTCTGGTATTTCGAGATAGATTTCATTTTCGAACTGAAATAAGAACGGCTATTGGTATTTAAAGCACGGATTTTTTGCCCCTCGACGCTGCCGATGGCGGAAGAACGAACTCTCCGCAACCCCGCTTAAATTTCCAATTAAGATTCCTGCCTGCTCCGGACAAAAAAAAAGCGTCGTTGGAATGATGTAAGAACGCTCGCGCGTGTTCGCGAGAATTCAGCGCGGAAAAGAGCGGCAAAAAGACTTGCCACCGCGACATCAGTAGGAACGCTCGTAGAGTTATTTCTCTAACGAGCTTGAAAGACAATAGGGGTTATAGCTCTTCTGTAATCCGGTTGCCGAAGCGTCCCGTGTCATCCTCTCAAAGGCCTTTTACGCGTGCTCTTGTAATTAGCGGCTCGCGAGAGAAAACGGTTGGCTGCAGGCAACCTCCACCCACGGAGTCCACGACAAGCAGAATATCCCCGGGATTTTCTCGTTCTTTCGCATCGCGCATCCCTTCGGGAAGTGGAAAGCGATGAGGATGGTGGCGAATGTCACGTGGGATCAGAACGGTGGACAAAGTGACCGAGATAGAAATATGAAAAATACACAGTAATATATTTTGCAAAAGAACTTTCAGAGATGTCACTTTTAGAACGCTTAATCCTCTACTTGTACCACAAATCTCGTTAAGCTTTCAGTTACTATGAGGTTTACGTGACCTAATTTTTAAAAAAGGTATTCGGTCTCTTCCTTATCCCACTTTGTGGTAAAGAACGGCGATGTCCGGTGAGAAGATACGCAATATCACCATCAAGAAATTTTACAAATACTCTCTAAAACTTTTAGAGTGAATCTCACTCTTAAGGATTAAAAATTGAGCCACTCTTTTTCAAGACTGATCAATTTTCACTTTTTAATGTGAGATTCTAAATTGTTATTTCAACACTTTCTATATCATTAATTTCCTGCGTGTAATAATTACATACGATATTTAAAATGCTAAACCTCTTCTCTCTCTCTCTCTCTCTCTCTCTCTTTTTCGCCCTGAAGTTTCAGACCATTTTACATGCTAGTCTCGCTTTTCGTGTTCGCGATAGTCCAGTTTAACTCGTTGATCTCCGAGCATCTTGTTACGAGATACTCGATAAGAAGGTACGATATCAAAAGTATCAAATTACTTGGCAAGAGAAAAACGCTCGCAATATCAGACTAATCAACGAAAAATAAAAAAAAATTAATATACTATAGTATAATATTTGGAAATACTCATTTCAATCTATCTCTAATAATAGCGTAATTGCTCCTTCGATATCATGCCTGACCGGTTTCGCGCGTCTTCTAATTGCTGCCGCGTTGCTGGAAAACTGCGAAAGATTTATGCGCTACCTCTCCTCCCTCCCCTTCTTTCGCGCTTAATAACCGCAGACGCGAAGGAGGAAATTGATGGAAGTGAGAGTAAAAGCGTGCAATTACGACGATGGCGGGTAAAATAATAATTGTCCGTCGACAGGGAGAAATACAGCGATTGTCCGATACGTTTAAAACTGAATAACGGGCGGTAAAGAAAAGCGGAGAAGACGTGAATGTATCTTTTGAAATTGAAAATTTATTTAGGTATAAACTAGGTATAAAAAAAATTGATTAAAAAATGTAATTTTTCTCTTTCGATATCTATAACATATACATAACCCTAAATTGCTGGAAAAATTCCCAAACGTAATTCACTTATGCGACCAATTATGGTAATGTAGTATACGTAACGTTGACTGGCTTCTCTTGATTAACTTTTCAGTTTTTCGTTCGCGATCGTTAAGTAATCAGTCCTCATTGGGCCTTTTTATTAACACCTAAAATGTCGGCACGATGTGCCACCAATAAAGGATCCCTTTCGCATTCCGTGTGAAAGGCTTTTCCTATAGTCGGAAACAATGATCTATTGTCTGCGCGCGGATACGCAAAAAGAGAGATCAAAAAGCGCGAGCACTGAATACACAGGGTGTTCTACCGTTATGTGCAAAACGTTTTCAATAATAAATCGAAATTAGTCGAAAATGAAGCTCAGTGATGATCAATTTATACATTATGAATTTCCATCGAGATTTTTTTTTCTCTCATTCTAGATAAAAATAAATTTATCTCAGAATCAGCTGCAAAATAATTTTCATAATAAATATGTTTATATTACAGAAGTTTTGACAGCAATTTTACGAGAGACAATGATAGGATTAATATTATTTATTTTTTTTATTAATTTCATATATATTCTTCATATAGTAATTTAAACAATTCAATAAACAGTTTGAATAACATTTCAAATACAACGTTTAACTTTACTGGCGTCTAAGTAATTGTTCAACTATCTTGGTAACTAAGCTGTGATCATCCAAGTTTTCGTCGAGTAAAACCGATCGCAAATTTGTCCAAGTATTTGTCATTAAAATATCTTCCGGTAACGATTGGTCACCCCGTAGAAACTACCGATCGGAAACCAGGGGAAAATGAAAGTTCGGTCTAGCAGGACGGCAAGAGAAGGAGGGAAACGAGAGGACGAGCAGGCTCTGCAAAGAGAGAGAGGATAAAATAATTTCCGGAACGTCGGAATGTGGAGTACTCCGATGGAAGTGGCGTCCTGATCGAAATCCGGGACGAGAGAGGACAATTATTGACGCAGACTAATTTCACGAATCGAGCAACGCGGCAGCGTCGAAAATAAAAGAGAGGGAGAAAGAGAGGAAGAAGATAGAGTAGAGAGATTCCGAAGAGAATGGCAGCTATCCTGCCGATTCTCACGGGGGATGAGTAATTGAGAGAGCTGCGTGTCTCTTTTTCGGATCGGCGGCTTTAAAACGCTCGATTATCTTAAAAATGTATTTTCGACGGAATTATATTTTCTCTTCCGTTTTATGTATTAATAGTTTTTCCATTCATGGAATTACCTGGATGATTATTCTAATTTCTTGAAATATCTTCAGAATACTTTCTTTTTTAAGTACTCTTTTGGATCTTCAAAATTTGTTCCAATGTGAATAATTGAAAGACTTGAATCAAACTGTACAAAATATATCAAAATTGCAAAAATTTATTGTAGGATGAATAATTGAGAGAGTTACGTGTCTTTTTCGGATCGGTGGATTTAAAATGCTCGATTATTTTAAAAATGTTTTCGCTGGAATATTATATTTCCTTTTCTCATCGTCTTATGAATTAACGATTTTTCTATTAGTGAAATATAATCTGGATAATTATTCTATTCTTGAAATATTCTCGGAATGTTCTTTTTTTTAGATACTTTTGAATTTTCTATTCTAATGTAAATAATTGAGAGATAAAATACAACAAAAAAAAATTATACAATCTATTGCGAAATATTACAGTTTAATAGGCTACTTAGGCGTTGTAATCACCTCGTATTTAGCTCATAACTGGCAATGAGTGAATCGGTTTTTAAAGTCTGATTTATAACACCCGTAGGAATACCGATTTATACGATTTGGTTTCTCGCTTCGTCGTAGAGCACGGTGAACCACGTGAACGAAACGATAGCAGCATTAATGCAATCAGGTCAACGAGATCGGGAGATCGTTTATATTCGCTCGTGAATGCGGCATACGGCGGAAGAATCGACGGGATAAGCTCCAGAGCTTACGTTCTCCCGTCGAAATCGCAAGGATCCCCCGGCAAGGAAGCCGTTCGCTGAAAATTCACTCGCACGGGGAATACGAACGGGGAATGAATGCAGGAGGAGGAAAGTGTGCAAAAGCTGCGGGGTGAGAGCGGCACGTCTACATAATCCGAACCAGTCAAGTGTCATTTGATGACTGTCAACAGCGATCGCGATTTCGCGATGGTAACAGTCGGCTTTTGCTCGCGCGCTTCGCGCTGAGGACGGACGTGACAAGCAGTCGTGATATTCCGAGAACCTGGCACCTTAGATATCTCGACGAAAGAGAGCGATAGATAGAGAGAGAGAGATAGAGAGAGAGAGAGAGAGGAGGGGGGGGAGAGGGAGGGAGCAACGTCGAGTTGGATACGAAGCTGAGAGCAGGATCCTCGAGAACGTCTTTGAGGCGTTCTCTCGTGGCGTCCTCGCGCATGAGGATGCTGGCTTATGCTATTCCATACGGACCACGCACACAACCAGCCGCCAAGCACAACTTCGCACGCGTATTCCTGATTCAACAAAAGCGAGCGACTGACGTTCAAATCCGCCGAAATTGGATTTTAACAAGCACCCTATCCACCTACCTATCCGCGATGCAGGAGACTATGCAGCCTCACACGCGGTCGTTCACGTTCGGAATAAGCGGCGTGTGTGCTACGCGAGCTCTCAGTTCCAAGGAAAACAGCGAAATTTCGCGCAAACGGCTTACTATAAGCAATAAGATGAGAATAGAAATGAGAGACGTACGGAAGGAAGATATTTTCTCTATTTTTCTTTCGTCGAGTAAGTCTTCTTTTAAAGCTTACGAATACTTACATTAAAAAAATAAAAACAATAAAAGTTTCTGTTTAACGACATAAAATAGGATAAAAGAGATACAACAATTTTGATGAAAATATTTCAAGTAACTTATTATAAAAGTTAAAAAGGTAATTATAAAAGCTACCGACGTTCGGACTTTTCGGGAGGTTCACAAAACTTTCAAGGACAGAGTTGAATACAAGAAAAGTTGAACACGAGTTAGTTACGTTGTTGCCGTCATCGGTCATTGAACTTCCGCAAGCCTATCATCACATAATACGGGAACGTGCGGCGACACGTGGACGACGCGACGCGACGCGGCGCCAGCGTCGCGATGTGCGCCGGAGCGCGTGACGCGATTTTAATCGGCGCGATTTGCATCGCTGCGTTTTCGACGCACGCGTGACGCATCCGAGCTCTCAGAATGGCCATATAAATGCTAATGGTCCAGCGACGTGGCCGGATTCGCGCGCCGTGTTCCAGTTACGCGTTATTGTCGCCGTGTCACACCGCTTTCATGTCATAATCCGATTCCACCATGTGTTGCTGCCCCCGAAAGCGAGCGGGCGGGCCCCGCATCCTCGACAGATGCATGTGGGATGTAGCGAACCGCCGCACCAATTCAACTAGCCCGCCCGTTACAATTAGCAAGCGCGATCGTTTGCACAATAGAACACGTACCGTTACTTGCCCCACTGCTGTTGGATTTAACAGCTCGCCCGAATGGCTTAAGCGCCGTCCTAATCTATCAAATTAGCGACTCGATGCGGGATATTCGTTGTATGACTGTACATCTCTAAATTCTTAAAGATAAGAAATGACTCCGTACGTGAATGAATGCAAAATAGTGATTACATGAAATAATAGTAAAAATCTTAAGTTTTATTAACTGCTTTGCTCGATAATCTACTTAGGTTTTTATCGAAATTCTCGATCGGTGGTGAATTTTTCTTATATATAATAAATATTAATTTTATAAGAAAAAAATAAATGTGTTAATTTAACGTATCATTTTAAATGTTCATTTTAATATGAAAAAGTATGATTGCTTATAAATTGTGTCACTGATACATTTTTGTGTTAATTTTTTAACATAATATTTGCGTTATTTCTCAACATATTCATCTTGTGTTAAATTAACACAAAAATTTGAATGGAGCATTTAGAGTAAAATGTATTAAATTTAATACAATTTCCAAATGTGTATGCATTGTTAATTTGAAACCTGAAGCATTTTTTGGAATTTATCTTCGAGTGTCCATAAAAAAACATAAAAAGCGTATCAGATTTTTATATACTTTTATTTTTTCAGTGTTTTTGAGATTCGCATGCGTCATTTTGGTACAACGTCGGCGCTCGTTTGACAGCGTTCCACCGTTTGGCGAACGAGAGCTAACGTCGTCACGTAGGGCCGTTACTTAGGCGATGGATATTACAGCGCGTTTCCGGTAACGGGTAGTATCCAGGACGACGCGATATATTTTCCCGTGGATGTCGCGCGTCGTAGTTTCCTCAGCAAGTCAAACGAAATGGCTGGAGTGTCGGCTATCCCTCTTTCCCGATATGGATCGCGACGGTGGATATATATGGTGAACCAACAACACCATAAAATACCGATGATGCATAAATATTAAATACTTCCTTGTCGCCTTGTCGACAACAGAGAAGAAGGGATGCACGTACACCGTGAGACAAACGTAGCGTCGTATAAATCGTCACATAAATTATTGCCGGGCGTTAATTCATCCCCTGGTCTGGCGATTTGTCTGCCCGCGAGACTAAGGACGGAAATACCGCCTGAGATGAGCCCTTTTTTGCTGTGACTGACTCTTAGAATCCCTCACGATTGAGAGAGGAAAAGAGATCTCGCGCAGATACGCTACGGCGAAAAAAAATTGCAGGGACGGATATGTCTGAGGAAAGAGGCAATCGTAGCCAAATGTGAAAAAAATTCCCCTCCTGAACTGCCAAGTGTGAAAGAAGTCTCTTTTTCGCACCGAGCATAAGACAACGTTCTATCTTTTGAAACGCTAACTGACGACTTTCTTACAATACATATAACACAAATATAATATTACTATTTTATTTTATTCTAATAGATGTAATAATTGTCGATGGATAAAATATAATATTACAGTACATAAGTGTCCCTTCGTGAAAAAAATGAAATTTTAGATTTCAGATATAATAATAATAATAATAATAACGATAATAATCTTTTTATTAAAGGACAAAATTAAGGACAAAATTAACAAGAGAAATATAAGTAAATATACATTATAAAATAATGTAATTAAAAAAATGCGTCTCACAAGAGGTGAAGCATCAGCATAATGTTATCTTAAATCGCTTAAGCCTATAATAAAGCAATTACAAAAACAGTTATGAAATATGAACTAATATAAAAACGCAAATAGGTAAAAATTGCTAACAGAATATGAAATTTCCATTGTGTAATTTTTTTATTATACAGTTTTCAAATGACCGAGGATAAATTGATTCTGACTCGTTGATGACGGACGATCCTTGACACCGTAGAAACGTCAGGGTCAGTAACGTCGATCACGATCGCGCTAGCAAGGCAAAACTCACTTAAAACTCATTGCCATCAAATGCTTACGCAAACACTTTTACGCCTTAGCCACTCTACGAGTTGCGTTCTTGAACGTGAGGTAACTAATGCGTGGATAATCGCTGGGATAACGAGATTCGTGGAATC
>Ga0157362_1001031_pt1 | contig 11072 bp, 12 predicted proteins | sample AttlaeALBM3_FD_111480 | JGI IMG/M metagenome (GOLD analysis project Ga0157362, IMG submission 111480) | Fungus gardens microbial communities from leaf cutter ant in Ribeirão Preto, State of São Paulo, Brazil - Atta laevigata ALBM3 | ecosystem: Host-associated > Fungi > Mycelium > Unclassified ... | reverse complement strand
GCAGCTAAATGTATATTCAATGTTCAATTGTTAATCCTTTCACAGTTAAAGAGATAACGCTTACATTTATTGCAGTCATGCCAAGCTTATCAAACCGAATAATGGTACTGCTTATCATGGTTTTCGCCATTCTCTGCTTTACGGTATCTACTAATGCCGAACGAAATATTGGTAAGTAAATGTCAATGTTACGATTATGTCATCGTATAAAAATTGTTGCCGAAATATCATATATATCACTTTAGTCTGTACAAACTGGCTCTGTATAGGTGTTTGCATACGAAACTGCGCGCAATGCAGAAAGATGTTCGGCGTGTATTTCATGGGACAGAAGTGCGCGGACTTCTGCATGAAGTATAAGGGAAAGCTCATTCCAGATTGCGAGGACGAGTACTCCATTCGTCCTTTTCTTCAAGTAGCAGAGTATGATTATTAATTCTCGGAATCGATAGGAACTCTTCGGCTTTCTCCAGTATTTTTATCTTCGCGTTATATAATATTAAGCTGCGCAACAAATTGTATACCGTAGGAATGCGAATTTTGACGTAAATTATTTTAACTTATATTATTTTTAGCATACGCTAGAATAGGTATATCATAATCGATAATACGTGTGCAGATTTACAATCTTCATCACAAAAATTGTGAAGGCACGCTACTGTATATGATCGAATATAATTCGAAAGTTTGAAAATATTAATGCTTTTAAAATAACAAAATATTTTTTAAAACTAAATTTTTCAACATTGCAAACTACTAAAATTGATATGTTTCCATAAATATGTCAATTAACTAATTTTAAATATTTAATCCATTAATCATAAAATATATTGAATATTGTTAAAATTTTAAGCTTTTAATAAATTTTTATAAATCTTTTACTATTGTAACATATTTTTTCTCATTTTTAAACAATTGTTATAGTATTATAAAGTAAATTGATTATTTACATATATATAAAAGCATTTACTCGAAATATTTTTTATAAAGTTTGCAAAATTATGTTATCATAATACATAATAGTCTTGTATATTTTATTACTGTTATTTAGAAACATAATAAGTTAACTTAAAAATTGATATATTGAGCTCTATAGCGAGATATTTTTATTAATATATATATTTATAAATCTCAGTTGGATTAGTGCACATTACAGCTGCTGTGCAATGAAATTGTTTCAATTAAAGAAATATAACACATTACAGCTAATGAAATTCAGCATATATTTTGTCAAATAATGTGCGTCCAACAAAATTCAGATATTAAATAAAGATATTTATATTAGATATAATATATTTTGCTTTAAACATCAGGTTTAGTAAAAAACATCGCTACTTGATTAATGTCTCAAAAATATATTCAGTTATTCAAAGTTAAAAAAATTGGTTGGCAATTTTGCTTGGAATTGGTTGGAAAGTTGTGCGGAAAATTAAATGATGAAGTGATGAGTGATGATAGAAAACTTATGTAGCAATCATCATAATGTTAAAATAGCATACGTTTATAGGCTCAAATTTAATCAAATCCCACACAATATAGTTCTCTGAAAAGTTCTGAGAATGTCTTCAGGACACATAAATCTTCAGGGCACATATTATGGAATTATGTGAAATGGATTCCAATCGGAATTATTCCATTTTGTCTATAAAACATAATAATTGAATAATTCTAATCGGAATTCATTTCAAATAATTCTGTAATACATACCAGGGACATTCTTCGAATATTTGGAGAACTATGTTGTGTTAATTATATATAATTTAAATTATATTAATTAAAATTATCGTGAAATAATTGTGCTATTATTTAACTTGACAGAAATATAAAAAAATAAGTATGAAAAATTATGTACGAATTAAATACGAATTGATATCGCATTGATGTCATAATATAAGGAATTATATATGATTTATAAAATGTACTCGTAAAAACATAGATTTATCTTTTGCACAGCGTGCTTATTCAAATCTAATTAAAAATTCTTTTATAACTGCGATTCGAGAACATTATCTTTGATACAACTGACTAACAAGAACGTAAGAAATATTATATATAGTTAATTATAGAATACCTGAGTGATAACAATCACGTTACGCTATTTCGATGAACAAACGACAGCATGAAACATACGAGAATCTCGATCTTTTCTAGGTGTGCAGAGTATTGTAGAAAGCGAATCGTCAAAGCCGAAATCGAGGCAACAGCAGAGCGATTATGCGATAACATTTAATTCGTTTCGAGAAAGTTTAACATTGATGATAACTTTTCGCGCGCGAGATTTCTTTTAGACGAAAATGATTCTCTTTTGGATAACGAAAAATATGCGGAAAATACAGGATTTGAACACAACTCCGCCATCTTTACGTCACATTTCCCGCGAGGCGCGAGTGGCGCTACTTGCCGTGAACGACGCGAATCGAATTTGAAATCAATCGAGAAGGAAGCGACATTCGATTATCGAAGTATCGAAAGTGCTCGAGATTGCAAACGAATGGCAGTATTTACGCCCTTTACCAATCTAAAGGAGCATTAAGTCTGTTCTACAATATTTCCTGTTTCTTGCCTTTTGTTATTTTTTACTTATCTTTTTGTTTCTTATCTGATTTTTTATATCACTCGAGATAAAAGTTAACGAATTTCGAAAGAAACAAGAAATACGTAGCAAAAAATACAATTATTGATAAAACAGTTGCAAAAGAGAAAAAAGCAAAAGGTAAAAAACATATTCAATTGTGATTAGGTAATTTTTTACGGCATATGATACGATATCAAAATGTTTATTTTAACTTTAAACTTAAAACTCTATCTCTTTTTCGGCTTTAAAGAGAAAAAGTGAATTTCAATTCTCGTTTAAAGTCAAAACATTGATGCATAATCGGGCCTTAAATATTTATTGTCGCGGGATAAATTGGGATATTTTAATTTATGCACAAATATATGTGCGTGTGCGTACATATATGAACAAACAAATCATATCCATTGAAAAAGATGATCGAATTCCGTTTCAAGTCATAATAATTAATGTAAAAAAGTTTGAGATATTTTAGTAGATCGGAAATGGTCGAGATTATTGCAAAAAGAGCAATTGACGTAATTAATTATATAAAGATAAAGATACATATATACCTGGCGATATTTCAGCTTCAATTGAGAAAGTCAAATATCTCGCTTTACAAGTTCTCTCTTCCGTTGATCTTTGTATGCATAGAAACGGATCAGTAGCATATCGAAATTACAACAGTAATATAGTAATTACGCGATAATAAACACCAGAATGATTATGACATCGTTTCGACGCTCTGTAGAAAACATTTACGATAACTTTTCGCATATATAACGATAATAATCAAATGGAAATCATAGAACGAAATGCGATACCGCGACACGTTTCACAATGACGAAATCTAAAGAAATGCTTCGATTCTCGAAATCTTGACTCATCTGTAGCTTATCAATTTACTTCACGTAGTAGTTATTTAAAATTAAAATAACATTCAAATATTTTAATATATATGTTAGAAAAAAGAAAATAATGAATAATTTTATACTAATTCGTTTATATACATATACCTTCAATATTGAAAATATTTTATATCGCGCTATTTCACATAATAGTTATTAATAATATATCAAAAATTTTGATATATTTTTTAATATACTTATTATGGAAATAATCAAAGTAAATTAATTACACTAATCCATTTTATATTTGTTCGACAGAGAATTTTAAAATTTTATACGTTATTTATATTAAATATTCTAAGTGTTTAAATTATTTATATTTTGAATTATATTTATTAGATAATATTATAAAGTAACAGACTGAGGTGAAAACGAAAAAAACATATATATATAATCAATCTAGTCATTCAAATTGTCTTGTGGTTAAGAAAATTAAATATATATTTAATAGTTGTAATTTTATAATAATTTACTTTTTGTTATAAGAAATACGGAATAAGTAAGGATATCGATAAAAAATTTTATTGATTATTTCAAGAGAACATGTAAAAGAGATAATAATAGATGAAGAATAGAACATGTAGAAGAGATAATAATATTTCTTGAACATATTGTATCAATATTTGTGATGAAAATCGTGCACCTGCACGTACAAAAATTGATGTAATTATCGTATGTGCGACATGAAATTATTATAAAATTACTAATTATAAAAAAAAAACATAATTATATGAAAATGAAGACAAGGCTTCACAATGTTTAATTGAAAGAATATAAATAAAAATATATGTGTACCTATATCTTAATAAAAGTGTTTTTTTTCATTGCAAACCCAGCTTATTTAAAATCGCTTATTTTCAAAATATTCATTATTGCGGTGTAGGTGGAGTCACATAACATTCTGGTATTACTGATAGAGTTTGCTTTGACTCTAGCTGTTGCACCTAATAAAAATATAACAATAACAAGATTAAAATGTGAATGATTCTGAATTATTTTATCTTTTAAATAATAAAATAACTATTTAAATTCTTACACGCTGCCGCAGAGTCTTCTCATTTATAGCAGCCCTTGTCAACAATTGTTTCACTTTATTTAAAAGTTCAGATTTATGAATCAATTGTTGTTTTAAGATTCGGAAATCTCCGTTATCATCTTCCTTATGAGCATTTTCTAACATAGATACTCTTTGTTCAGCTAATCGTAAATCTGCCTCCAAACTTATCACACGCTTCTGAGATTCTTCATATTGTCTTTGGAATAGAGTGTTTCCTTCAATAATATTTGTTTTCCCCTATATTTAATAACATATATAATATTAAAAAAAAGAAAGCTATAATATAATGTCAAAGAAAGGATTGTACAATTTACTTTATTAACTAAAAGATGAGTTTTCTTGGAATTAAATTTCAATCTTTTATTTTCTGTCTGAAGTTTCTCGATAATTCGTTTCAAGGTGAATATTGTTTTTTCCATTTCAAAAATAGATTTTTTGTTGTTTGATTCTGACAGTTCTTTTTCTAATGATCTAGGAGTGGAATCAGAAGATTTTTCTGCTTTTAACAATTGGATATATCTGTAATAATAATAATAATAATATAATAATATTAACTGTTTGTCTCAATCTACAATATTTTCACAGTATATAAAAATATACAACATGAACATACTTTTCAAATGTTCGACTTTTTCTCGCAATCCCGGAGAATCCGAATTTGCTCTTTCTAACTCAAGTCGTAACTCAAAGTTTTCACTTTCTAATTTAAGATTCATTTTTTCAAGAACATCTTTAGTCATTTCTAGTTTTTCAAGCTGACTAATTACATTTGTATTACCCTGTAAAATAGCATTGAATAAAACATGAAAATCGTGCATTCACAGTAAAAATAAAGTATAATGAGTATGCTAACCTGAGAAACTGCTTCCAAAGCTGTATTATGTCGTTTTAATTCCGCTATTTCTAACATCAAATGTTCATTGCTTTCTTTTTCTAGGCGATCAGTTAATTCCTTAACACGTTCTCTCAATATTCGACATTCTTTCTCCAGTTGTTCTTCCACTGTATTATACTGAATATTTGAAATAGGTCTTCCTGAAGTACCAGATACAGTATCGCTTTCAACTTTGAGTTTACTTCTCAAATGCCATTTTTCTCGTTCCATACACGAAACAACAGATCGCAGTTTTTCATAATTTGCAAGCAATTTTTCATATTCATCAGTCTTTTCTTTAAGTTTTTCCTTTAATTTTTCTGCCGTTTGCTGCCATTTTTTCTGTTTCTCCCACAATAAAAGTTCTTCTGCGGTCTAAAAGAGGAATGTATTAAATACTATAACTATAAAATAGCAGTATTTAATAATATACCTTAGCCCTTTTAGCTTCTTGTGCCAAATATTCACGATCTAATTGAGTTTTTGTTTTATGCAACTCTTCTTCTAAAGTTGTTACTTTGCGCTCAAGTTGCATTTCACGTTGCGATGTCTTCTTCTCCTGAGCTTTTATTGCCATGTATCTGGAATAATTATAAAATATTCTTAACATATAAAAATAATATGAAAAAAATAAATAAAAATATGTGCTTAAAAATTGATACATAGATTTACCTGCGACTAAGTTGCTGCTTCAAATCAGTTATTTCGTTCTTATACATTTTCTCTTTTTCCATTAAAGATTGAAGCTGTCGACGTAAAACATCCATTTGATTTTGTTGTTGTATTTGATCGCGTTGACTATTGTGTGTGGATTCGTGTATTTTCATATCGCCTCGAGTATGAACCATCACTTGATGAGATCGATTTGCAGATTCTATTAGTTCAACTTCATTCTACGTAATAGATAAATAGATTGAATAACGCAATAGATAAATCTATTAAATAAATTTAATAGACTGAAATATAATTTCAAGTAAATTAACAAAACGTAGTTAATAAATCTAAAAAATTACTTGTAATTGCTGACAAGCAAGAGTTAACTCATGTATTTTGTCATCTTTGTCTTGTAACTCTTTCATCAGGGAGATATTTCCTTTTGTGAGTAACATGCGATTCTCAGATAATTGTTGTCTAAGTACATCAGCCTCGGAATGCCATTTATTTAATTCACCGCGGTAGCTCTCTAATTCATTTTTATGTTGTTGCTCTAATCTACAAAACATAAATTATCTTTGTGTCATTCAAAATTCTCATGTAGATTTATTATTTTATTAATCATTTATCATTTAAAATTATAAATTTAATTAAATTTAACAAAACAATATTTTACATTATTATCAAACAAACCTTTCTCTCATATGATCCATATGATTCAATCTTTCTTCTGCTAATCGATGCCAACGCTCACTCAGTTCTTTGCTAATATTTAATTCTGCTTCGAAAGTGGATATTTTCTCATGCAGTCTCGCAATTTCCTCTTCTTGTACAGCACTGCTTCTTGCTGTAGTTTCATCAAACGTCGATGGTTTTTCAAGACCATTTTTTATAGTTACGATCGAATCTTCACTTTTTCGGATTTTACTTTGCATAGCTAATATATCATGTAAATTCTTAATCTCATCCTGAAAACGACTTGCTGCCCGGCTATGCTCATCCCTGTCTTCTTTTAATAAATTTTGATATCTTAAAATAGTTTCTTCTTTTTGATTAATTAATTTCTGTAAACTATTTATTGTCGATTTTAAAGCACAATCAGTACTTGCAACTCGAGGTTGAATCGTTAACTCGTCAAGTACATTTTGTTTTTGAGCAAAGTGTGAATCTTTTTCCTCAATCGCTTTGTTCAAAGTATCTACTTTTGCTTGATACTGCAAATCTTTTTCCGTAATCATTTTATTCAAAGCATCTACTCGTAATTTATACTCGGATAATTGTGATTCACACTTGACAAGCATTGCGGAGCGTTCCGATGCAAGTTTCAATGCTTGATCCAACTGTTCGTTAAGCATTACCGAGCTGGTACTTTCTTCTGTATTATTTCCCACTTCTCGGAATGTTTTTTCTATAGTTTTTTCTATAGTTGATTTAATAGGTTTTTGAATATCTTGAAAAATTATGGTTTCCTTATCGGTTTCCTTATTACTTTCCTTAGCGATTTCGTCTACTTTTTTATTTAAGCAGCAAATGTAAGGATCTGTTTGAACACTAACTACTTGAGTTTCCATCGTTACTTGAATAGATTTTGTCTCAAAATTTGGTATAGTAATTCGAGTTTGATGTTCCTGTTGCGGATACCAAGCTTTCTGAATATTTAACATATCCTGTTCCATACTATTTATTACTGACTCATATTCGTTGAATTTACTATTAGCAATTTGAAGTTCATACTCCAAATGAGTTATTCTTCTTTTGTATTTAAAATCCTAAGTAAAAGAATAGAAAATTTTGTTAGAGAAAAAAAACCTAAAAATTTGATCTGCAGGCAACATTAATATTAAAATTTTATTATCAAATAAAATATGAATTTAACTAGAGTTAAATATTATGATTAAAATGCATCATAAAAGCTAGAAATTAGAAGATATTTTAAATATGCAGAATATATTAATTGTAATAAACTCGAGGTTGTTTTAACAATTTTATTAAATTTTTTCCATTAACTCATAAAGATTTTCAGACTTACACTTAAAGTTTGCTGTGAAGTTTCGGCATAATGTTCCATTATATTTTGAACATTACCAGCGCCAATTTGTTGCTCTAACATGTCTTTCAGACGTTCCACAATCTCAAGACGGGCAGATAGATATTGTTGTTCGTATTTAATATCTTCATGACATTTTTTTGCGTTTTGCAGTTCTGCATCAATATTTTGACGGTCTATTTTTAACTTTGCAGCTAATGTAATTACTTTTTCTAAAGTACTTATAGAAGTTGATCCTGCGTATTGACATTGTAAAAAATATATAATATCTATATAATACCTGTAACAGTATAATACGTATATAACACCATAATATATTCTTATATACAAAATAATGTTTAAAAATAATTTCTGATTTTACTTGCAACGATTATCACATTGTTTCCGATAATCTTGTACGTAACTACGCATTTCCTCGTATTTTTGTTTTAAATTATTAAACTCTTCTTGTGCACAAGATAATTCATTCTGCAGTCGTGTTTTCTGTGTAGACAGTTCCATTTCTGATACTTTTTTACTCGTAAGCTCAAAATCAAGTCGTGAGATAGTGGCTTTATCTTCACTCACTGCTTGCAAATCTAATATTTGATGTCTAAGACTGTCTAATTCCAGTGTTTGTAGCGAATTCAATGAATATTGTAAATGAGCTTCTTCTTCAGAAATATGTAGCATTTTTTTCAGACTTTTATTCTCTATAAAAAGTTGCTTCTTTTCATTTTGCAATTCTTGTATACGGTTATCATCTGTTTGTATCGTTTCTTGCAGCCTTATCTTTTTGGACAATGTCTTGTGTACTTCAATCAATCTCTCTTGCAATTCAGAATTAGAAATAGAAAGTTGTTTAACATTATCTTCGTACTTTGTTAATTGCGCCTGTGATATTTCAAGTAATCTAGCCATTTGATCAGCTCGCTGTCTTTCAATTAATTCCTTGGTTTCTATCTCTTTCAATCTTTGTTGTAAACAATCATCACTCTCGTAATCTGTTTTCTGCAAATCTTCAATTAATTGCCCTTTCTCCTGTCTTATTGCCTCTATTTCTGTTTTCAAAGATAATATTTCGTTAGAACTAGGAGATACCATAATAGTTTCTAACAAAGCATGATGACGTATATTCAATTCCTCATATTTTTCTTTCAATTCGTTATACACTATTACACTCACAGAATTATATAAATTACTCTGCAAGAGTGAAATTTCTGATAGCAACGTTTTACTGTATTTATTTGCCTCAGTAAGCGTTTTATTAAAATCACTCTCTTTTTTAATTATTTCTTTTTGATATTCATATAATCTATTAGTTTCCTTGTTAAGCAATTGTTGAAGACTAGCATTTTTTCTGTTCATTACTATTATTTCATTAGCAATATCCGCACATTCTGTCGTTTTTGCTGCAAAGGCTTTCTGAGCTTCGTCATCTCCATTTTCAATAATCTGCCAATTTTTCTTATAAATTTCTAATTGCTTTTTAAGACCATCTATCTCATCTGTCAACTCATTATTTTCTTGAACTAATAAATCTTTCTGCTTCCCCCATTCCTCTGTTTCATTTTTATATGCCATTTGTAAAGCTTTCATTTCTGCAAGATACATTGTTATCACTTCATCTTCCCCATGTTTCTCATATAATTTTTCAAAATCTATATCTTTATTTATTGCTAAATCTTGCAAAATATTATCCTTCCTTTGCAATTCTTTTCTGTAAATCACATGATAATATTTTATAAATTATAATAAAGATAATAGAATATATCAATTATATCATTGTTTATAATAGAAAATAGTAGTACTACTTTGATAACAATTCAAATTCGAAAAATACCTCAGCGTTTTAAGTTGTGATCTTAACTCAGCATTACTACCCTGTACAACATTAAGATGTTCTTGCAATCTCATAGCTGGATGGTACCAACCAGCTAAATGTCTAACGTCTAAAGCTTCTAATAATCGTTCCAATGTACTGGATTGTATTTCCACTTCACTCTTACCTAAAACGAGAAATGTGAGAGAGTTAGCTTTTTTTTTAAGACACTATTAAAAAAATACAAAAATAGCAATGTTCTATATCTACTCAAATCAAATAGAAAAATTAAATAGGTTTAGCAGATTTTATTTCATATTAAATAAAAAATAATTAAGCAGAATAAAATACAGTGTCAGAAATGGAAATGTGTGCAATACTAAAGTACCGTTAAAGTTAGCGAAAATTCACCATCTTGATTGCGTATACTGTCCATAATCTCATGCATGCCCGTTCTAAGTGCCTCATTTTCTTCTACAAGTATCTGAATATTCTGATTAACTTCAGAAATATCTATTTTGGAAGATATTTGCATATTTTCTGATTCCACTAATTTAGTCGAATGTAAAAACTGATTACTGGAATCACCTAAATTGTTTGAAATATCTAATTTCTCAGACTTACTCAATTTATATTTTAACATTCTTATCTACAAAAAATAAAAATTTGTAACAGGAACTCCTCTAGTATATATCATTATAAATTATCTCAAACAGAAAACATACATATATTTTATACACAAGTTCTATAAGTTAATTTTTCATAAATAATCTTACATCTGATTTTAATTCTAAATTTTCTTCTACAAGACTTTTATTTTGCTGAATAAATTCTTCCATTTTCTTTGATTCTTCTTTACGTTTCGCTACAACATTTTTAATCGATATCGATTCATCCTCTGGAATTCCTAATTTTTCTCTGTTATGATATGGAAAAAGTTAGTTATACTTATTTCCTTTTTTAGGGATAAGGAATATAAATTAATATTTTAGAAAATTTTACCTAAGAGTTAAGATCTCCATTTCTTGATATGAATTTAACATCTCCAATTTATTAATAACATTGGCTAAATCTTCAATATATTCATTCTTATGATCAATTTTAATTTTTAATTCTTTAATTTCATTTAATGCTTTAGCTAAAGCCTGATTTCCATCTTCATATTTTTTTAATGTAG
>Ga0157362_1001030_pt1 | contig 11072 bp, 5 predicted proteins | sample AttlaeALBM3_FD_111480 | JGI IMG/M metagenome (GOLD analysis project Ga0157362, IMG submission 111480) | Fungus gardens microbial communities from leaf cutter ant in Ribeirão Preto, State of São Paulo, Brazil - Atta laevigata ALBM3 | ecosystem: Host-associated > Fungi > Mycelium > Unclassified ... | reverse complement strand
ATGTTCGATTGTAATTGAGATTTATTGATAACGTCACGAGCAATTTATACTGGACGCACAGTTTAAGTCAATCTGCAAACCTATCGATTCGTCGATCTACCGATCTGTCGATCCGTCAACACGGCGTATCTAATTAGCGATGAAACTGGCTAACAATATAATGATTTAATGACTGGCAGCTGGTTAACGACACTTCGTAACTGCAAGCACGATGTATATTAGATTGCAATGGATCGCCAAGACGCGATCGGTCGGTGAGAAATAATGAAATATAATTGCGATCGTCAGCGAGGATCTCTCCATAACTTCGTGAAGCGTGGAATAAGAGATTATTCGCGTTGATTACCGATTATTTCGACAGGGCGAATTAACTTTCTTAATAATGAAGTAACGGTTGATTAACTTAGTTGATACCTATAAGGAATTTCTATCCCGGGTTAGTCGAAAATACGGATCATTAAAGAGTCGTAATTTAGAAAAATATATGGACCAGAACATGTTACTAATAAAAAGAAAGAACAGGATATCTGTGCAACAACTATATTTTCGATATTCGCAAACATGAATATGAATTAAGTAACATTTGAAAAATATAAAAAAAATTTAATTTATAGAAAGGAGTAAAAGAAAATTCAAATTCGAATTAAACTATCTCAAGATTAAAAAAATGTTTAAAGTCTATAATTATCTGTGTTCTATCACTTCTTTTAATTCATTTCATGTAAAAACAACATACTGTCGTTCTCGAAGCATTTTGTATAATAGATGTGTGACACAACATTCGATATTATATGTATTAGACATTAAAAAGCGACAAATCAAAATTAATAACATATCAATCAATAAAATTAATGAAGCGTTTAATCAATTATTTGTAGAAGGAACTTAACACAATTTTTAAAAATTCTATGATAGGTTTCTCTATGTGACTATTATTAAATTGGAAAAAAATTGGCTGAATATAGCATAGCATTTTTAATTGGTTGCAGCAGCCAATTCTTGATTGCGTTAGCCTATCAAAATCTAATACTGACATTGCGGATAGAATAACGCAACCGAAAATTGGCTGCTGCAGCCAATTAAAAATGTTATGCCATATATTTTATCTAATTTGCTGCAGCAGCCAATATTTTCTCTTAGATGCATAAACTCGAGTCGATATTTTCTGAAACAATAAACTGACTTATTTATTTCCGTTCTGTAAGCAAAGTTAAATTCCACGGAACACTTTCTTCGGCCGACATTCGTGAATCACAACAGATGAGAAAAAGCGATTATCCCCATGCTGAATCGAAACACAAGTTCCGGAATTGTATAATTGGGAGTGGAATGAATATCGCTGGATAGTTTCCCCTTCAAAACGTGTGTTTTGTAAATTCATAGGCAATTATAATCTTGCCATTGCCGGATGATTTAGCTAATTCAGTAGAACACGAGGCGAGAAGTAGCACGTTTCCGGAAAGAGCGTAAGAGACATGGATTGTGCAACTAGTCGATCGCCCAGACTAGATTAGCAAACTCACTGATCTATAAATCTCAGTCTGAAAGTCGTTCTGACGTATTTGCGTGTGCGAAATTGTGCATTAGTCATATAGTTAAATGCATATGGGGAGATACGAGCGCGATATTTTGCATGAAAAATTATATCGAGAATGAATGGCCAGTCACTCAGTCACTTAAGATATGACGCAAATAGAATCGCTAATCATTTCTACAAGCTTAAGTTAATATCATTAAGCATGATAATATTATTATATTTGTATACAAATTTTATACAAAAAAAGTAGATATAATGATATTATAATATATTGAAAATTAAAAAACACGAATAAATTAAGCAATGCAATTAATAAAAGCGTTTAATTATCTATAAAAAAAACTTAACACTGTTTAAAATTTTTTTTATGGTAAAACAAGATATTTTCAATTATATATATGAGAATATATAACTAAAAAATGTATTAAATATTTATTATGTGAGATTTTGACTCGATATAAATACCTGTATAATAAGACTCTTTCGATAATACAAATCGAATGGCGAAAAATTCATCGTAAAATAAACCTCTCATTCATATTTCTTAAAAAAAAAAAAGCTTGCTTATAAGGATTTCAACACACCATATAGCTACCGCGTCGTCTTCCCGCCTTGTCGTTCTTATTCTCCTCGGACCTCTTACAGATTTTGCCGACTCTCTCGAATGTGTTCAACGCGCGTTCCTCTGTATCAACGTCCAGGAGATTCTCCATGGACCTGCGAATCTGTCGGCACACGTTCACGCCCTTATGGTTATTCCTCTGCAAATGGTTGCCGTTCTCATCGTGATAATCGTCCCACTCGCTCATTTCGCTTCTGACATCCTCTAGAGACCTGGTTCTACCGACAGCACAGGTGCAAGGTGGTATGCTTCTAGTCAGGCCGCCCGAGCTCTTAGCTCGTCCTCTTGGCCGCTCCATCATCATCATACCAGGTGGTGGCATCGCCACCGGCGATACTTGAAGTGGCGACATTGCTTGCGGTGGAGGCGGCATAGCGTTTCTATACAACGGGGCCAAGTAGTAGTAGTCCCGCGATTTATTTGGATTGGCAGTGATTCTCGGGGCGGGCACATAATTGTAATCGGGAACGTGCGGAGTTATCCATTGGGCCAAAGTGTCCAAGGGTACAGGTCGATAACAATAAGATGGTGCTCGGTTGTTTCTGTACATCGGCGGCCAAGGTCGATGCTTCAAGTCGAAACGAGGATCCATACGTGGATCCAACACTCGGATGTCGCCCATTGTAAATTGTGATTTTTGCTGCTCCTTACGTAAGATTCCGCAGCTAATTACTTGGGATCAGTTGAGATATATATATCATATTTCATTTGATCTTTTTAGTCAGAAAATATATGTGTTTTATTAAATATATTTTATAGTTATATATCTTAATATATATACATATATATATATATATATATATATGTATATATATATGTATTCTATCTAATATTTATGTCTGTATATAGATATTAATTGTTTTTGTAGAATGTTAAAATGTTTTTTAAATGTTCATTTTAGTCAAAATCATTTTATGATTTTCTTGATAAATAAAAATTCTTTTTAGAAATCAGTTGCTGAAAGTTCTCGCGAAATAAATAATTATTACGTTTATTTAAAACTTATGTTTATTTAAAAATTATTAATTGTTGAAAATTTTAGGAAAATTATTAATCCATCGATAATAACGTTGATCAAAGATCAACGAAAGTGGTTTGATCGCATCTAGAGAGTTTTGGCACGCTCGAACGAGTAATAGAGAGATTCTAGATTAGAAATGTTTCTCGTTGGAATGAAGCGAAGATCAAGAAAAAAGTTCGATCATGCGCGACGAGAAATTTTGGTTGATTTTCACTATTTTTCGATGTCCTCCAATAAATTCAAGTAAGAGTCTCAAGGAAAAAAAAAAGAAAAAAATCACTGTCAAATTCGACACCTCACTTCACTTTCGAGCGGACTTATTATTAATCTTCAGTTGCCACTGACAATCGAAGGTCCTGCCTTTTTGACATCGTACTCTTTTGAATTGTCGCTCTCGGATCTCAATTTCCTCTTCTTCTCGAAGATTTATTTAGAAACACTATGCTCTCTGTCGCACTCAAGAAACACTTGGGATGATCGAAAATGATCTCGCAGATCACGACCTATCGCGGCCCGTGCTCAGCTGAGTACGATGAAGGAGTGCGTAGATTACGTTCTCGCCAAGCCACTATCCGTTGAGAAACGACCCACTTCTCTTCGTCCAAACGCGAAAGACTTCGTCTCCCCTACCATCGCAAAACTCATCCCCCTTTCTTTTGCGCGTATCGTGTGAAGCGAGAGTTGTTTGCATTCTATTGGGGAGAAGATTGCTCGGGGACTTAAATAAGTCGTTGTCAAATATTGATTTATGAATTTCGTTAAAACTTGTTATTGTAGCGTAAAATATAGTACGTATTTCGACATAGATAATAGAAAGGTTGGGAAAGCAGATGAACTTCTAACATTTACAATAATACATAATTCTTATAAATGTCAGAATTTTAATAAAAAAAATCGAATAAAAAAAATCAAAAGAATTTTTTTTTAATGTATTATGTATTTTGAATATATATTATATTTCGATTTATTCACTGCAGTACTCCTTTCATAATTTGAGAATATCGTTAAAAAATTAATATTACAAAAAAATGGTGATATGTATAATAAAAAATAAGAAAGCAATTGTAGTTGCTAATAAATCAGTTCTATATAAGTGAAATTTAATTTAATTGCAAAATTGATGTAATAATGATATTAAATTAAAGTTCAAGTACTAGAATAATTATTAAAATAATTATATTGTAAAGAACAAAAGAGATTGCATGCTAGTTCTGCAATATGCGTGTGATCTCATTTAAAAGAATCAGCGAGAGATATCTTCATTAGAAACGTAGCGTGGAAAAATCATGCAATAGAAATAGAATTAGGAAAAAATTTTATAGAAATAGAGACGTATATTGCAGGAAAAAAATGCGGGCATTGGCATTTATTGATAAAAAATGAATTCTTTTCTTTAAAATAAATGAAGAAATTTTTTGTGAAAATTTATAATTTTAATCTTATTTCATTCAAAAATCTCGTAACCAAAATCTTTAAGATCTATCTTCGAGATCTGTGAACCGAGAAAACAGATAATCATATCCATTGGGAGAGTTTGATGACGTATCTGACGGATAGAAAAAAAATAGAGGAGCAACTACAACATTCGTTTTCTATCCTCTCTCGCTTTCACTGCACATCTTTTTCAGCGACAACTATCGAGATCCATCCGCTCGTATTAATCTTGTTTCGAGATAGAAATCGCATCATTATTCGCAGGAAGTGAGAACGAAGGTGGGCGTCGAGAACCGATGTGTTGGCTCGATCATCTTTATAAAGCAAAACGCGCTGCCTCCGCGAATTCAATCGCAAATTGTGTCGCAACAATTTTCAATATGCGTCAAGACGGAATTGAAGGTTGTTACAGAGTTGAAGAAGAAAGAGAAGAAAACATATGCATAACAATGTGTCAGTTTACCCTATTTCTCTACTTTTTCTGTCCTTCGTATCAAGGCAGCTGCGAAAATGAATATGTGTACATTTCAAGAATTTATTTACATGTATTTGCAATTCAATTAAAATACTTGAATTTTATTTTTGACATAGAAAAAGAAGACTTCGGGATACATTTTAAATTTTATTTCAAAAATCACAGAGTTGTTTCATGTATAAATATTAATATGTATCATTAATATATATGGGCTTATAAAATATAACTTACGTGGATAAAATATTCTTGTGTCTTTGATGAAGACCTCGTATAAAAAAAAAAACTTTCTATACTTTTTACCATAGATACGAATAACATAAACTTGAATATTATTAATGGTATAGTATAACTAATATTTTGGACAATTTTATTTTTTTCCCAAAATTTCAAAATTTTTTAATTATTCACAAATTTTGTTTTTATAAAAATATTATATTTTACAATTATTTTTTTACAAAGATTATATTCATTTAATTATTGCGTGCGATAATTTTTTATTTCGAAGTTCTTTATTCACATGCAAAAATGCATATATGTATGTACAGTTAAAAACGTGACGTATTTTAAAAAAGGATGAAAAAAGAAATTATATTCGTTTATTTATAAACAATAAGAGTACAGATGTGCACTACTTATTTCCGAGGCATTGGAACGAGTCACAACTGGTTTAGCCTTGCAGCAGCATCGTATATGGCCCGTTGCACTTTCTTACATTGTGATAAATGCCGATAACTAATCAGAAATTATATCAGTAATATCACGCGTGTTTTACAAATTTCCTCGGTCGGGTGATTTTATAAGAGTTCTATGTGCAGCGTTGCACGAATGGATTTATCCCAACGATCGATTCGGGCAATATGTATATTTCGTCGCGGTACAAATTACTGGGTCTGGCATCATCGCGAGAGAAGTCTTGCAGATAAACGCAAGTAAGAATTTATATGACGATTCATAGCGTGATTCTCGGATATGGATGATAATTTTACGGCTTAAAATTAATGTTATTTATACGTATAAATGTGTACCATTTTATTCGAACATTTTTCTTAATTTCATTTGATTATATGATAGTAATTTTTATTTTTATTATATAGTACTCTAATTTGTTAACATTAAATGGGGGAGTGACGAAGAGAAATATATTCTGCAGAATACATCGTTGAAAAAAGTTAAACAATATCTTTTCGAAAATTATAATGTAACGAGATTCATTTGTCAATATAAGATTTAGTTTCATCGACATACATTTGTAGTGCGATCCTTGAAGAAAAAAAGATATGTATTTTCTTTATCGGGAAGCGTATGATCCTGGCGTATGACCACGCCAGTTTGATTTTCCATCGCTGCTTTCTCCGATACGCTCCGTTAATAATCCGCCGCGATATGTGGCAATCCTCTACCATTTTTCTTTCCAACCTCTCTTCCTTTTTCATTTACGCGGTATCATTGGTTGCTGCGGCGCATATATGCGAAATTTCCTTTCGCCACCGTGTAATTATGCACGCGTTCGTAAATCGCCATTCGATTCTCGACCAATTATTATTAACATCATGTTATGCGCGTCGCATCAATTTCACTACTTACATTGATTTGCGTTCTCTCAGGATAAGCGTAAGTGTATAATATCCTTTGATTATACACCGAGAAAGTGGATCTTTTCGCTGTGTTTAAAAATCATTTGATCAACAAGATCAATTGCAAATCAATAGACAAAATCAAGCCTACCTCATATGTATATATATATTGATTAAATTGATAGGATGATAAGTATTTATAGATAAGACGATAATAAATAATCTAATTTCGATTGATAAATGATGGTGATTATACTTGATTCATTGTTAGGACTTTCTACAGTTATATGTATTTGACGTTTCGATTATATGATACAATGTATTATATAATTTTCAATTGAAATATTTTTCAACTTAAGTACTTTAATCTGTAAATTCAATGTGAACTAAAATTGTAGTTTAGCAAACAACGGCGAGATATAAATGTTAGATAAAAGCTGGATTTCTCCCAGTGGATACTCGAATCAATTGACACAAAAATCACGGAAAATAGACCGCGAAGCATATAATCGACAGGAGACGTCGATGTTGCTGTCGATGCGTTACCTCCGCAGGACATCTGCGTTTTAGAGAAAGTATCGCGCGACACAAAAAGTAAATTGCCGTGATCCGGTGGCATGAGCACATGCGATTTATCTCAATGTGCGAAAAGAGGATGCAGCCTTTCGGATGTCTTTTTGTCATTGCGTGGATCTTTAAGCAATTATCGTGGTCGGCCGCCGTTTAGAAACGCTCGTTTCAGTGACGTTGGGTCGCGTGGGAGTCAATGGTGAACTATCATGCATCGCTGTTAAAATACGATGGCTAAAATACTATGTAGATCGCGAGAAAACGAAATCTGGAGCGGGCGATTGTTCGGGAGACAGCAGCAGATTATCTCATGACGAAACCGAGGGTGATCCATACAAACCATAAAAGAGTTCATCTGATTAGATGAAAGATTACCATCTTGGAAATCATCTTAGAACGTAATAGTGAAAGGAAGATGGTCTGGTTAAATGAAAATATTGCATTATTAAAAACGTAGGTGATATTTCGTGATATAGAGGATAATATGTTATTAAAAAATAATATATTAACTATTTAATGTTATTTTTTAATGATATAATATATTTGTATATTAAATATCAATTAAAATTTAATTTTTTAGTATAAATTAAAGTTTGTGATAAAAAAAAAAACAAAAAAATAAACGATTATTTCAGTAAATCCTTTTTTAAACTTCAAATAATCTTTTTTTAAATATCCTGTGTAATAATTAAACTATATAATTGTATATAATAAATGGAAATTAGTAAGTATCTTTATTTATTAACAAGTATAATTTTATTCCTTCATATGACTGTGCGAAGAGGCGAGTCATTGCTTAAATATTGATGCATCTACCAACATAATGCCTTCCGTGTCCAACGATTTCTTCTTTCTCAAAAGGAAAATATCATGACTTGCAAGTGCGCAGTGACAAGAAATGTTGTCGAGGTCAAAATTATCTCAGAGACAAGCATACGTTGACCGAGTTTTTGGTACCGGAATTACCAGACTACCAAGGCTACCAAATTCCTACTTCAATTCGCAAAATGATTCTACATTATACAGTCATCAGACGTATGAGAAATACATTTTATTCTTTCTCACAGTCTACATTTCTTCCTCTTTTCCTTATTCATCAAACTCGATTCACATTTTTATTATCATAGAAAGTTCAATATGAAAAGCAAAATTGTATAATTTTATCGATCTGTGATTCGATGGCTACTGCAAGCGTGAATGAAAATTGCTGAATTTACGCGTGACAGAGCAATCAGGTTGACCTTTTCATTTTGAAAAAGCTATCAATAACTGACAGCTGCAGTTGAGAAACAACTTATTGGTTTTCTAACTTGTTGTACTTTGCGCGAATAAGATTTGCTGAATAAGTGCTCGTACGTGCGCACCTTCTTATTTACTTAATCCGAGGAGTTACATATACTATGAGAAAAAAGGAATACGACCAGTTTTTCTTGCGTAATACTTGCGTATATGACCAACCATGACTCCTTTGTTGAAATTCAGAGCGGAGTTCGGAGCGGAAATGAAAAATGTAACACTAAGTATGATATACTGGATTGCCGGCATCGTGTACCGTTAAAAAAACTAATAACAGGTTGAACAGTACCTGTCACGAAAACGGGCAATGCGATAACCGGCGTAACGAAATGTAAACCGTATATTATCAAGTATATGTGCACCATGTTGTAATTATTACACGTCCAGTCTTGATATGTGAACCATGACTTGACGGACTATGCCGAAAAAATATTATCGAAAGTGATACCTCGATGTAGAAGGCGGAAGAGTAAAGGTTTCACATGGTAATAATTTAAAATTAAAATATCAACGTAAAAATTAAAGATAAACGTACAATGATATGGTTACAATCGCATATATAAGTATATAGATTATATAATCACATCGTTATATCAATCATTACACAATATTTGCAAATTAATTTTCAAAATTAATTTATATTATATACTTATTTAAAATATAGAGATAATAATCTAATTTATATAATAAAGAAGATTTATATTACTAAATAACTTTTATTTTATTTTGGCTAATTAAATTGATGTGTTTATTTCTAATTAAAAAAAATTAATTAATTAATTTTATATCGCAATAATGATTAAATTATTGACCATAGATAAAATAAAATTGAAAATAACAGATATAGATGTATTAAGAGAGAGTCATAAATGAAAAATAATACAATTGCTTTAATCTTCTCTTACATCACTTCAATTCAATGAAAAATTCAATTCAATTACTGATCTGTTATCAGTATTATGTAAATTACTCTATGGCAAGCATTGTAAGTAAGCATGTATCGCGTTTTCACAAATTACAAGCATCACGATTGGGAGAAAAGATCACGCCAGTTTGCAACAATCACAAGAAATTTACAAGAAAGTGGATTACTATTAGATGCGCCTGGTCGGGCTTGCATCCATCAACATGAAGATCGCGACCCAGATTTTCTCGGCAATAAACTTAGCTATTCGGCTATATTTTGAGTCGTATTTTCAATAAAAAAATATTTGTTTTTCTTTTTATAAATACTGAAAAAATTTTCTGGTTGAAATTGAATAAATCAGAATTTTCTGATTAAACTTATTAGAATTCTAATTGAGATAATCCGAATTCTTAATACAATATTTCTGGCAAAATCTACTAAAATTCTTATTTTTATTAGAATGATTACATCAATCAAAATTCTAGTTACCTCAATTAGAACTCTAGCAAATTTAATAAGAAATTTCTGACTCGTCGATTTTCCGCCAGAATTACTATTTAATCCAACCAGACCATTTTTCTCAGTGTAAGAAAAATTACCGCGCTTATTACAATATGTTTATTATCGTGAATAATTAAAAACTGTATATCGATAACATAGAGCTCCTCAGTTGTGATATTCAAAGAGAAGAGAGGATGATCAAGGATCGTCGAGGTAGAGACTGGTGAAATCGTTTACCATCAATGTATCTTCTGGTACATTCACCAAGCTAACGTAGGTTTCTGTTTTACCCACATCAAAGCATGAAGTGTTCGCAAATTATCTGATATATTTCAGATACATATTAAAAAACTATAGTAATTTAAAAAATGTATAAAAATGGAGCAGCTCCAAATAATTTCGATTACTTGAAAATAATGATATTTAAAAAATATATATAAATGAAAAAGATCAAAGGTTTCAAAATATAATTTTATAAATTTTTCTCTTTAAAAATACATGTTTTATAGGATAGTTTACAATAACTAAACAATTTCAGAATATTATCGAATATAATTTTTTGAAAAGAAATGATTAAACAACGTCTCATGGTCATAAATATGATTCGATAAGCAGTATTTTTAAAATTATATGCACAAATGTTTTCTGCAAGAATGTTAATAAGAGGGTTTTATTATATGTACATATTTACATTCTGACATTGTACACGTATATCAAGATAAGCATGAACTTGAAATTTTTGCAGACGCTCGCATTGTCATCGCCGCGCTTTTTATTGTCCTCCAACGTCAAGTATAATTAGCGTCATCATCATTTAAATGATGATTACTCTTTGGCTGCCGCCTACAAATGGAGAAACAATAATCATTTCGGCGGCAACAGGCGGATGATGGACTACGTCATTAGCAATGTAAATTATCTCGTCTTCCGTGCATGAATATATTTCAAAAAGAAACGATATATTCAATTTACAATAAATAATGTAATTATGGAAATGCTCCAAAATTCGCGTATATATAGAAACTGCACTAATTTGGATCCCGTAATCGGAATTTTAATTAAAAATGTGATTGTACCATTATAATCTTTATTGTTATTTCTATTTTTTATTTATTTCAAAATAAATTTAAGAATT
>Ga0157362_1001029_pt1 | contig 11081 bp, 4 predicted proteins | sample AttlaeALBM3_FD_111480 | JGI IMG/M metagenome (GOLD analysis project Ga0157362, IMG submission 111480) | Fungus gardens microbial communities from leaf cutter ant in Ribeirão Preto, State of São Paulo, Brazil - Atta laevigata ALBM3 | ecosystem: Host-associated > Fungi > Mycelium > Unclassified ... | reverse complement strand
ATATTTAACAATACAATTTTATAGATGGATAATTTTCTCATTTCATCTTGATTATTTTTTTAATGAGAGCATGTTTACTTTTTATTGAAATAATTTTTTATCCAGATTCTAAATCACTAAACTTTATATTACTTTCAAATATATACAATTAAAAAATCTGTAATTTTTAAATAATTTTTTCATTTTGTTAAAAAATACGCGTAATGTATTCTTAAATGATCGATGACATCACATGACGTTTGTATATTATCAATGTATTATTGATAAGTTTCGATTAATCTTAATTAATTTTGTAATTCAATTAAATAATAAGAAACATACATATTTCTATAAAAAGATTCTTAACACAATTTCAAAGTCTCTTTTCTAAATCATATTCACCTTTTTCTTCATTTTCAAATTCAACAGGGACATTTAAACGTGTCGTCTCTAAAACGAACCGCGTTGTATACGGAGGAGACTCGGATTCTGATTCACTTTGAAGTCGAGATGTGAATACATTTTTCAGGAGCCACTGATACGATTTCCGTTGAGAACCGAGGATTTGCGCGGGTCCGCATAAATAATGTAGATGGAGCGGCAATAATCTAATAGCGATATATCTATGTGTCACGAGACAGGACCGAATCGCGCATGGGACGAATCCCTGCTTAGACGTAAGCTGACATCAAAGGGCAATCGTCTATTTTTTGTTAGAAAAATCTCCGACAGCGGTCTTTTCCGGTCGCTCGCGCGGCTTTCCTCACCGCACTTTTTTCCACAGTTCCTTTCCTTCGTGGCCTGCGACACGGAGACTTCTATCTCGGGCTTCGATTTTTCCACGGCGAAAAAAAAAAAGGAAAATAGGAAGAAAGAACGAAGAAACGCGCGACCCACTTCGTCGAAGAATACGCCACGGAGAGAGGTGTTTGACCTCCATGGCTGCGCCGCGTGCACTTTGCGATTTCCGCGACCGGTAATCACTGCGGTTATTAACCCTGCGGTAGTCTGCAGTCTTACAGAACGATCGCCCTTTTTTTAAACAAGAAACAATTTTCAAATATGAGAAAAAACTCATTCATTTTTCAAATTCGTTCAATTTGTTCAAATACAGATTTTTGTAGTGAAAACATTGATGTAAAAAAAAGAGTTGGTAACATTAGTGGTTATGTCAGTGCAAATCATACTACTATTGGAAGATTAAAACGTTTGCTTTACTGAAAAAGTTTTATTCACAAAGGCTGACAGTGATAATATTTCTCGGGAAATATATACAGCGAGAGCAAAAAGTATTATACAAGGAAATTTTTTATAAAAAGTCTTATTTGTAAAAAATAAATATTAATTAGCAATTTTATATAATCAATATATTCTGTTCTAACATAAAAAAACGAGCTTCACATTCCTGATTTTGGAAGTTAAATTTCTTGACTATACGAATACTTCGTATCGAAACAATAGAATTTTTAATTTTCGCTTATTTTTCAGATGATACATTTTCTACATTTAATATATCTTTTTGGTATATATAATTTTAAGAAATATATTATCAGTCTATTTTATTCTTTATGAATAAATTATTAATTACCCAGCAAGAAATGATCGTCAACTAAATGTTGAATTGGTTGAAATCATCATATCGATATCGATTCGATATCAATTTGATGATTCATTTCTCGCTAGATAATATTTACTTTTTAAAAATAATGTTTTTTAAAAAACATTTTCTCTGTACTACTACTTTTTGTACTCATTGTATATACGTCGGGATCGAAAGTTCAATTAGTCACAATGTGAATTCATATATATTTATCCCTTATGCTGTGTCAATGAAAAAAAGAGAATAGAATGTTTGTTTCAGAATTGTTTATCAGATTTCTTAACAATTTATTTCTTTTTTTTAAGAAAAATTCTGAGAATTCTCAGAAAAATTTATGTAACTTGTAATAGTTTAAATATGAATTACGTTATATATTCACGGCATCTATAAAATATGTTATATTAAAAGAACGAAATAGAATTTTCGAATTACGTGAAATATTATGTCGTGGAATTATTCTCCAAAGCAAACAAATCGCTTACGAGTATGAATAAGTTATATGTAGCAAAATAAAGATAAAACTTCAAAACGTATATCTGTGTACACAAAATACGAAAACTCAAAAATATAAACAGAAATGCTAAAAAACAAGTGAAGTAAAGTTAAATAAATAACATATAAGAATTAACGCAACCTAATAAAAAATTAATTGCACCTGTATATTTTAAAAAAAGATATAGGCAATTTTTTCTATTGTAATTATCACTATTATAAACGCATTCTTAAAAATGTACACGGAAAGAATAATTTTGCTGAAGTATCTAAATATTTTGTTTGATCTGAAAATAATTTTGTTGGATCATTAAAATAATTATGTAGGACTCTCAAACTGGTTACTAGAATTATTTAACAATTATTTAAATGGTCCAACAAAATTATTTTCAAATTTGTATCTATCTAGCTAAATTTTTTAATATTATTATTTTTAATATTATTCCTCAAAATCGTTCTTTCCTTGTAAGTCCTCGGAATACTTTGAGATATAATACATCACGTTGTTCAATCTATGCACCTCTGGAGAGATCAATGATATTATTACGCCGTATCCATGTTTATACAATGTTGCTGACGAAGTTAAAGGCGTAGGTGCCGATCATCAATGACTCCCATGACGTGTTAACAGGCGTTGCCACGCGCGCGTTTTCCTTATGACGTAATGGACATTATAAAAGTTGGCACCGACACGATGATTCTGCTCTACCTCGAAGAACTGCGGCAAGCATTGTTCCGAGAAAAATGGGAGTTAAAAGATCATGACATAGATCTGACTGTGTGTGTTGCAATTGCGTGCAAACCACGCCTCCGTTGCACTTCTGCGTTGCACCGATATATTTGCGTTTCGCGAGCAGATCGTTATTAACTCTTGGTTTTTGGTTTCTTTTGATTGCAGTATCAATACTCGTCTGTATATCGCTTGTATAATTGATACATGACACAAACAAAAAAACACACGAATAAAAAAGACAACTTATTTTGTTGCGAACTAAATCGATTTACGATATACAGGATGTCCCAAAATTCGTGATTCAAAATACAAAATGGTAAGAAAATTTTTGAAAAATTAAGTAAAAAAATTATGTATACATTTTTATTTTATGTAATAGTTTCTAAAATATAAAAGGATTTAAATAAAAAGGGTTAAAATGACTAATTACAGATTACGTTTAGAGGGTTACTTGTGAAGAGCTCTAGATATACAGGATAGCACAAAAGTCTGTCATGTTTGATCTAATAATCACATTAAAGAATTATTAAGCTTATTTTAGTGGCTTATTTACTTAAATTTTATTATTTATTACTTATTGAGCATTAGATTATTATTGTATGTCCAAAATAGCAATCAAAAGAGCCAACAGAAAAGTTGTCGGTATTCAGCTCAGATAAAAAGATTGAGCTACTCTGATACATCATAGAGCTCTATATCTATATTATATTTGTGAGTACGCTGAAGTGTGCTCACTAATCTACCGTACATGCGATTCATGGCCACTTAAATGTAGCCTGCAACTGGCTATATTTAAACTTTTATTATCTCAAAAATTACCGCATAAAATAAAAATAAAAATTTTCGAACAATCATTTTATTTAATTCTTGAAGAATTTTCTCGTTATGTTTCGTATTTTGAGTCGCAAATTTTGGGTCGCACACTTTGTATAATTTGTTCTATAAATCTATTCATTTTTAGTCGCTCGATGTAAGTTTAATGAACATGAAATTTTTTATAATTATTTTGAAACATACATAATGTAAAGATTGCGTACATATTTGTTACTTACATCGACGAACTATGGAAACAGCCGATCATAATCTCTCTGTCGTGCTCTGTTTTGCTCTAGTTATTCATCGATCATAGCAAATATAGTATGCCCGTTTCGTGCGTTGAGAGGAACTACAGCTGTTGCTAGCTGCAGCATTAACTGCAAATAATTGAAAAATAGGACTGGACGTTTACTAGGAAAATGTTTCTATTGCGAATCGATTCGCTCTGCACTCAGAAATTACGTAAATATTATTCAAAACTTATATATTTTTTTCATAATAAAATAAATATTACAATTGGACTGATACTACTGACTATCATTTTATTCAATGTATTGAAACTCTGAAAATTTCAGAGAGTTATCGTAACATAAATGCTTCAAAGAGTTTCGAGTTGTATCTAAATGTGAAAGCAACGCGAAGATGCATTCTTGATCTAAATACCCGATGAAATCTTCCTCTCGAAGACACAATTCGCCACATCGAGATTGGTAAAGTCTTACAATGAATTACAACGGCGTTGTATGCGGTAAATTACAAAGACATTGTCTTCGTGGTGTAATAATGCAACGCAAAAAAGAAAGACAATCGCGTGTCACCTTGTCAGTTCCGTTCTTCTTTCGTGACTTTGAACTTACGCTGACTGCAGGAAGGAAGTTTGCAATTTTCTATCTCGCTCGACCTTTAACTAAAAAGGTGAAAAGAGAAGAATGCCGACGAAATGCTGGAAAACGCTTTCAACTTTCAAGCATAGGGTTTGAAAAAAAAATTACATGAAACATTGTGCTACATAGCTGTAGGTAATCTTCGGTAAATCCCATAAATACTAATCGATTATTTAAAACCAAAGCTCTGTTGTTTGCGACGCAAACAACGGCGCTTTTTTTACGTTAGTGGCGGGATTAACGTGCGCGATTTACGTTCGATGAATGACTCTCATTATCTCGTTCCTTGGACGAACAATAGTCGCGACATAGTGAACGGCTGTTTATACGTTTATATAAGATTATATTTAAGAGGATTTGTTTAATGCATTTACGGCGAATCTGACCGCAAAGGAATTAAGAAGCTTCTAACACACGCAACGTTACATGAGACAGACTTTTCGGAGTAAGCAGAAGTAGAAAAGATGTTGAAATAAAGAAAACAAAAATGTACAAAGCGGAAACCATAAAGGTGGTTCTTTCAAAAAGGAAGAAAAACGATAAATAGAGAGGTAACAAAAGAGAAAAAGAGAAAAACAGAGAAACTAAGAAGAAAGATAGAAGAGTGCTGGAACGGTAATATCGAAGGTAGAAAGTAGGCGCATATATAAAGAAGTTAGAGGGAGAAGTGCAGAAAGCACGCAGCAGAAAGGAGGTGAAAGTAATTACAACAACGTGATGTATTTATGTGTTTCATGAATAAATTATGTACTTCGTGCAATTTAACGAAATTAGCACACAACAACACTTTTCATTTTTGCAAAATCAGATTGAAAGAATTAATAATGACATTATAATATAATTATTCAAGTATAGAATTAAACTATACAAATAGAATTAATCAAAGTCCAAGTGCAATTGGATATTGAGAATATAGTTTAAGTATCATTGTATGTATATTTTATTTTTATACATATTAAATTAATGTTTAATTATTCTAATATTCATATAATTGGACAATTTATAAAAAATGATTGAGAAATTGAAGTCGATAGCTCTTAATGAGAGAGTCGAAATTGATTTTCTTAATACAATAAGACGTAAACTAACATTGATAAACTAAGAAATTATTATTTAAAAAATACTTAGAATAAGAGAGATAAAATAAGAATATATCTCTCATTTACTACAACATCGCCATAATTCAAAACTTTTCATTTTTTTAGTTGATTGCAAAAAAGAACGGAAATATAAAGAAAAAATAAAAAAAAAACATACTTTAAATGTACATGCTATTATTCCTCTAAAAAGTTATATCAAAATTATATTTCAAAATTAAAAGTATACTACAAAATTTTGATAATTCAAAACATTTTAATTTATTTTCTGAAATTAAAAAGATAATTTCCAGAAATTTTTTAATTATAACAAAAATGATATAAAAAGAAGTTAACGTAAAAACATATATGAAACGTAAATGAAAATAAAAAGTCTTTTCTCAAGATTCATCCCATGAAGATAAAACTATATATAAAAAAAAATAAAAAAAGAATATCTCTCAAAAAATTCATCTCGTCAGCTGCGTGATGGCAGATCTTTTTTGAGAACCGTCGAAGTTCCGTGCTTCGCGACAAATGAAAGGACCAAATTGGCTTCCACGTCTCAGGATTCGATCAATCCGTGCTCTCTGCTCGAGGTGGAAGTATCGATTCGGCTCTTTTAAATAAATGATACGCCGTCGTTTCTACTTACAGAATTGGCTCACTGTCCGGCGCGACAGTTCCTACGATTTATTAGAGCAGCTTCGTTAATGGCCTTAAAGAATTAGCCAGAGACAGCTAACTAGACTGCGCAACCTGTGCTGCGCGAATGGTACTTTAAGCCGACAGGACGACGATCTCTCCGGACGAGAAACGTTAAGGGGATTAAGCAAACTTCGTCGAGTAGATAACGACGATGCACACCGTCGACGCATTACGCGGTGCGCGTGGATGAACCTTGAAGTCTACTTAAATGTACGCACCCGGGATCAGGCATAAGTATCTTCAGCCTTTCAGAAATTTCAGCAAAGTTGCACGACGGATATCGTGGATCAGCCGCGATCCAAATCGTGTTTATCATCGTTGAATGAAGTTATGACTCTATACGTCATCCTTTCGTTGTGCCTCGATGCACTTTTGCATCTTCCGCATTTACGAATCATATCTTCCGCGAACTTTGAAAACGCGATCTTCTTACACTCTTGGGAGTTTTCTTTTCGGTATTATTCTTAACGGCGATTTTATTTTCATTTTCCTATCAAAGGAAGAAACTGTTTATCTTCGAAATAGTTCTTAGATTTAGTTTAATATAACCATTAAATATCTTTTTGGCCTTTATTTTGTAATCTGACTTTCTTCTTCAATGCTTTTCCAATATTTTTTACATTGTTTATAACTTTTTTCTTTAATAAAGATACATACATTTGCTTAGTATATTCCTTAATGTCTGGTATTTAAATTAAAAAAATTTTTTTACAATACATTTATTTTTATTAATATTTATTATTTATTTTTATAAAAGTTATAAACAATCAAATTGGATATACTCAGTGTGATGTTTGACAGTTAAAGTAGATTCTATACGAAATTTTTTAGAAAAATTTTTAGTATGTAATGTATTTTATTAGCATTGATTTATCGAAGAATCTGTTTTGAAAATATCCTCCGGTAATATCGTGAGGTTAGTATAATATCCAATTTCTCGATAAAGAAGGTAAAGAATGCACTTTTGTAAATCTTTTACATGTACATACATCCGTGAAATTACCGCAATCTATTTCTTGTTAACGATAACAAGTATTATCGATGTTTGACGTCAGAATCGTTTGTTTAATTTCCTTATCTACATAAACGAGTGCAACAGAAACATGTTAGATTTGCTATAAAGAAATAGCGAAATTAGCGAAGAAAATCTTTTCAGACTTCGTAAATATCTATACGCTGAACGCTCGTCAATTTCGTGTTCGATGAAATTACAGCTTTTGTGCGACGTTATAAAAGCGAGATTGCTCGTTTAACGACACGTTGCTTATAGCAATTAAATAATTCTTTCTAACTGCAAAATTGTTTTTTCTACCTATTTTTTCTCATAATAACGTCATTATCTGTTCGATAAAATTTGTTTAATTCCCTTATCTCACATAAATAATTGCAGAAATGTTAAATTCATTATAAATAAATGTCGGAATTACGAAGAAAATCTTCTCAGCTCTCGTAAACATCTGTGTAATGTCAATTTCGCGTTCGGCGAAGATGCTTCGCGACTTTTACAAGACGTTTTAAAAGCAAGACCACTCGTTTAACGACGCGTCGCTCGTAGCATTTCATAAATAATTCTTTCTGACTGCAAAACATGTTTTTCTCCTCTTCTTCCCCTCCTCTCGAACCCGATTAATCACGGTTGCACGCGCAAGAGGTTCAGTCAAAGAAAATGTATTAAAAGCTATTTCAGTTGATTTCAAGAACTCGTTGCGGCACGCTTAACGTGGATTTACCGTCTCTCTTTGGTGGTCTCCCTTTGGCTGTAACGCGCAGAAATTACATCGTTACACCTATGGATGTGCGAAAGCCCGTAAACGTTTGCGTCGCGGATTACGTTCGCGATTGCGAGTATAGTTCTGTGCTTTCTCGCGCACCGGCTCGAATAATGTGGGGCAGCACGGACGAAGCTTTGAAATTTAAATCGTCGATGGCAGATGGTGAAACCATATATTCCGCCCCATACCGTATAAACTGCAGGGACAATAAAAAGATCGAGTACACGACAAGCACATATTTATTAATCGAATGCTGATACATGCCGGCGCGCCCATTCTCATATATTTTAACGAGACATTATTTTTGTAGTATCTATAATACTTTTCCGAAAGATTCTTTTTAAAACTTAAGTTTAAAATTTTTATGTTTTGCTTCAACAAAAATCGTGAAAATAAATCACAATGAATTGTAATATTGCTGTCTTTACGTCAGCACGAATTTAATAGAATTTTATTAACAGCAGTATAATTCTACTTCAATTTTTATCAATATTAAAATAAAGTTCGATAAATTGTAGAATTTTTAATAAATTACAATATATATATTCACATTAGCTTGTAAAGACACAAATTTAAAAGGAATTTCAATAGCAGTATAACTCAACTTTAATTTCTGTCAGTATTTGTCAGTTCATTATTGAAATTTAATTATCTATCATTTCTTCTCTACTTGTATAATTTGCAATTTAATTTATTATTGATAAAGAATGTGTAAATAGTATATATTTATTTATGACTGTATTTAACTCAATTCTTTAACGCTTCTATTACGCTTTAGAAATTACACAATATTCATTTAATTATGTTCTCTAAATTTTTCGAAGAGTCTACTTTCAATCTTCTATATCATGACGATAATTTGCTGTGGATATTGGATCTCGGAATAGATTGCTAGGGACTAAGCAATTATGATTTTCACTCGGCTTTCACTGGTCGACCGATCGCGCAGATAGATCCTATTTTTCGCCTGATTTCGGAAGACTCGTTATCGTTTCAGCGTGCCGATGCGAGTTAGTTATCATTAGATTCGCGCGCGCAATTAACGAGAGAATGTGCGACAGTACAAATCACATAATGCTATAGCACACGTGACGCATCGCAAATAATTAATAAATCGCAAGCGCAATCACTGCACCGATGAATAAATTACAATGCAATCAACGCCGATTCCCTTGTTCGATATATTTCTTCGATGCATACAGTTTCTCATTACTTTCATGACCGCGGGCAATCGCAGATTTTTCATGTTGAATATTTCGCAAGTTCGGCAATGAAAAAAATGTCTCTCCAAAATTAAAGTTTTCGCTCACTGATAGTAATTTCCAGCTTCCAGTATGAAATTGTATATTGGAATAAATTATGCGCAGAAACTACAGAAAGCACCGAGTCGAAATAAATTATACGTATGCGGAATCACGCGAATACGGCATAGTATCTCGTTCCTCCAGCTGAGAGTAGAAAAATTACTGGGAACAAGCTAAATGGCTTGATGAAGTTTGACTCTGTAACCCCGGACTTCCTCTTTTACACATAATATTTTACATAGGAAGTACCACGTCGTCTTCTTATCTACATAGAATCGCGTAATTTTCTCTAATGTTTCGTGCACCTCACTTTTTTTCCGTAGGATAAATTTAAAAAAACATATTTAAAGAGAATTTTAATTTAAAAGAAAATATTATTGTATGTATTCAATGAAAAGAAATATCCGCATGAATAATTAAAAGTCACGCGAAAAATTAACCATACCGTAATTTGTCTTATAAAAAAAAAAGATTCCCTTTTTCTACTACAAAAATATTGATTTTTCATGTCACATTCACGATGAATATTAAATATTAAAAAAATGAACCCAACAGTACCTATCCTCCTGAAATTGGAAATAACTTGAAGCGATTCGATTCATGATCGACGCCATGAGTGCCACATGTGTACGTACTTTATCTGTCACACGACGTAGCATTGTAGACAGATTAAGCGCATATTTTTCATAAATACAAAATTCATCATCCGTACGTTTACGTCTCACATTTCGTTTCCGCTGTCGATAGAAAACGCGCGTTTAGCTGCATATTTATGATTTACGCGAATTTTTCCCGCTGTTCAGTTCATATTGTTTTTTTCCTGTCCTCCGTACAGAGTGCAAGCGAAAAGCTGTCAAAAGCGGTTGGTTGGGAAGTCGCTTTGAAAAGCACATGCTCATAGATAATTTTGGCAAATTCAATCCTTCGTTGGTTTTCTTTTAATTCCACGCTCTAGTAATTATTTATATGTTAATTTCACTCATAATACAAAATTCACTCATAATACAAAAAGAATATAAAAGTGATAGTTGACATATGCGCAGGAAATAATTTTTCCTTGAAAAAGTTAGATACCTATATGTAAAATTCGCAGTAAAAATCTCACGTTTGTGAAAATGTTTATGCGACATAAAATATTCATTTTGTAAATGTTTTTTAGCTTTTCCTAAGTAGAGAAAAATGAAATTCACAAAATCAGCTTCTTTCTCCCTCTTTTTCTCTCTAGATCTTGTTTGTGGTCAAAGTTTTTTAATATTATTTCAATAAAAGACAACTCTGTTTTTAATTTTTTAGCCTTTTAAAAAATATTAATATTGTATTACAGTCGGTGAAACCAGACATTGACAGCTTCAATCAAAATTGCTTCCTTCAAAAGTATTTAATTAATTGTGGCAACGAAACACTCAGTATCACCGAGTCGCAGGAAACCGTAATATTCATACACATGTAATTTCATATAATTTGTACAATTTAATTTTATAACAATTTTATTAACAATGTAATTTATATATATGATATGTATAATTATAAATATATTCACATTTAATTATTCTCCTAAGTGAGATCATTTTGTTGACTTGATTGTAATAAAAACGGACGACTTACTTTCGTTTACTCTCGCTGCAAAGTGCAGTGAAATTGAAATACAGACTGCTACACACTATTATCCAGTTGTTTTCATTTTTCGAAAAATTGTTTTTTCAGTAAAATTGATTAT
>Ga0157362_1001028_pt1 | contig 11082 bp, 4 predicted proteins | sample AttlaeALBM3_FD_111480 | JGI IMG/M metagenome (GOLD analysis project Ga0157362, IMG submission 111480) | Fungus gardens microbial communities from leaf cutter ant in Ribeirão Preto, State of São Paulo, Brazil - Atta laevigata ALBM3 | ecosystem: Host-associated > Fungi > Mycelium > Unclassified ... | reverse complement strand
TATATATATATATATGAATATACAATAGTCTGTATTTGTCTCCTTTAATCTAAAGATTGTCGTTTATTATAAATACATAATTTCAATACTTCTATTTATCTTTACTTGTATTTATCTTTTTACCGTTTAAATAAGTCAAACTAAAATTACTGATTGTAACTTATTATCCGATCGATATACAGCGTAAATATTTTCTATCGAATGCTATGTAATTGTTTTTTATCAATGATAAAAATTCAAGTCCATAATCAAAAAATATAACAAGAGATAGGTATTTATGATCAAAAACTCATAACAGAAACAGAACATTGCCTTTTTTTCAAACCTTCCAAAAAAAATTCTGTTTTGATACGCAGGCATAATTAGTGGACAAATTATTGTACAAATCTGTTTGAAACCATCGTGTATTATCAGTATCTCTACAGTATAGACTTAAAGCGGATGTGCCTGCGTTTGGCACAAATGTGATAAGTGTATCTATTGCGGCATTATATTTAGAAATGAACATCTTCGACCTGTTCCGTCATGGTCATTTCATATTTTAACATAAATTCATGTTTAAACAATTTTTAATGATAACATAATTAAGTTATTTAAATGTGTAATAAAGTATTTATTGATGTTAACAATATTTGTCTTCTTTTTTTGATAAAAAATTTCATTTATCTACATTCTTTCTCTCTCTCTTCAGAAATCTTAATAGCAATGATAAAAATTTGTTAAAACCAAAAGATATTTTTTGTACTTTTTGTATTATTTTTTATCTATCCTTGCACCTTATATTTTTAAAGCAATCAATCAAGTAGTTAACCATCGTACAAGTTATTGTACTGGTACTACAACGAAACCAGTAAGAGATGCATTACGGTACAACTAACCTGCACCTGCATTTTCATTTTTCTTTTTGTCCAGTTTGCGAGAATGGGACAGAATTTTCTTTCTCTATAAACAGTAAAGTGCCGGACGTTGAGAGTTTACACGGATCACGCGGTATCTTCTTGCGTAAACACGGATTGCGTCAAGCATGTCACGTTTTTCTGTTGATGTATTGAAAACGCCGTCATATATCTTTCGTATTTGCGGTATACACGCAAGAAATTAATAGACGAAATAAAAGAAAAGAGAATGATGATGTATAGCACAAATGGTCAATAAGTAACATTTGTGCTTGTTAAGTTATAAATATATATAGCGAAAGTTTTGTGACTCACTCATTCGCCGAACCAACCCCTCGGACACAAGCTGGTCTCGGTAAATGACCAGTCACCACCCCGGTTTTACCTGGAACTAATTCGGTAACAGGTCCGTGCTCGGAATATCCAACGTCGAGTTACGAGCGGATTAGTTTAAATCGCGAGGGTCCGAATGCGGCTCGTATTCGAGCCTAACACGTCGCCACCAGGGCTTTTAATTATAAGCGATACTCGGACGTCGGATTAAGAGGTATTTACTTTGGACGCTTGAAAACGGGGACTTTGTAATAATTTTGGAAATGTAACTGTGTTACATTTCCAAGGATAATATGCATGTAGCGTGTGCAGATACAACGATCGATGTTGTCTCGCCACAATAACGTTTGAAAAATCCTTTCTCACGGGATTTTCGTAGCATTTGCAATCTAAAAACATTTTCATAAATTTTCAAAATACTTGGAAGTTCCGGCACGCTCGGTATTGTGTCGGATGCTTCATTTATACTTGTCTATTCTCGATCCCAAGCATTATCGACTAACGCGAAGCGGATAAGAGACAAGAAGGAGTAATCTCGTATAAAACCTGAAGCAATCGAAAATGTCGATTCTAGAAACGGGAGTGCACTCAGCCCTACGATAAGAGCAAAGAAACTCGAATAATCTAATCGGCCGGTATCTATCATGATTACTGTTCTCTCCTTGAAAAACCGTCTTTCTCACAATTCCCTTTTCGCTCTCTTTCATGCGAACGAAATTAAACGTGTACAATTTTTGACGTTCAACTATTGACATCCGTGAAATTAAAGTCACTTAGCAAATATTCTCTTCTTTCTTATCAAACATAACTTGATAATCAATTTTATTTACTTATATGATAAAAGCGATAAATATCGATAAAATATACCGATTCATGAGTCGTGAACGTTTACGTTTGATTTTCTTTATCTTTATATCGAAATGGTAAGAAATCTTTATATAAGGTTATATATAAGTAGATCATAAAAAAATGCTAAACTATAACATAAAGAACAAGTACATGATCCTCTGTCTCTATATTATTTCTTAAATCGTCTCGATTGAATGAGGATTAATTATATTAGATTTTTCTCTGCGAAGAGCAAAAGCGATATTTGAATTTACACCAAGAATTCCGATCAATGTACCCGATCATTCCAATGACTAGAATACGAGAATTGATCCTATAGGACATCGCGTTGACTAGATATATCCCCAGAGAACAGCAACAGCGGACTCAATTCTCTCCACCATCGTGGCGGCGCATATAGCGAGTCTTGAATTTCCGTCGTAATGCACCTACCAACCGTACTTCCATGCTAAGCCGGTATAGCTTGGTGGAACAGCCACTTTCGTCGTGCTTTTCCGCGGCTCGCTGTCGGTAGCGTGGGCACGTATAAACGTCAAGGGGGACTCAGTGCATAGAGGAGAAGAAGGATAGAGACCACCATAATTCAGAACGAGTGTTAAAGGGAGCCTCGTACGTACTACTGCGAAACTCTCGCGTGTACCCGTTTTCGCTATTACGAGCAGTACAGGCGAGCGAGTAAACCCGCGCGCGCTGAGCAAAGAGGTTCGGAAGAGCAGGCACTCTACTCATAAAAATACCAACGTGCGGCAAAGAGACCGGTGGCCAAGGCTGGTGAAAATAACACTTCAAGAGATCTTACTTACGAGCGATGTAGAGCGAGGAAATTTGCGGAGAGAACGATCGCAGCATTAACAGTGAACAAAAAAAAGGAACTGAGGTGGAATCTTTCTTTGCAACAAAGAAGATCGAAGTCCTATTGGAGCCAATTTCTGTTTCACAAAGCTTACTCTTTTAAAGCATTAATTCTTGTCTTTTTATTTATCTCTAATATTGTGTTTTAATTTTTTATTTCAACATTTTGATATTTGCAGCATTTTTAGATATTCAAATTATATGTCAATTACAAAATACAGAAAGAACAAGTTTGCAAAAGTATCTAAAAATTTAATTAGATACAGAATATAATTTTATTCTGAATATAATTTTATTGAACTATCAAAATAATGATAAGAACACTTAAGCTGTAATATCAAAATCTTTTGGAGCTCATGCTTGATTTTCTTACAATTCTACATTATTATAATTATTGAATGAATCGAAAGAAATTAAAGGATATGATACAATAGATAACTATCTATAATATTCGTGTAGACAATTGACAGTATGGAATGCTGATAATCGTCAAAGCAACAACTCAGCAAGTCGAGAATTTCTATTTCTCTTAAAAAAGCTAAGTTGTCTTGCTAAGTGCTCTTGAGGAGTCACGTACGCCACATTCAAGAAAAAGATTGCAGTACCTTTCATAAACAGTGCCCGATACATTGCTCAGCCTCCAAAGGAATAAAAAAAAAGAAAGCTGCAAGATGGAGAATGGAGACCCAATGAAGAGACGAAGCAAGGGCTTTTCTCGCGATGATGTTTTTTATATAGCTTGCTTCCTCTTTCTCTCTCATTCACCTGCATTTCTCCTAATGCTACTCTTAATCCTCTATATATTCTCTATATATCGAAGCTATGGCGCGTCACGCGGCTACCTCGTAAATAATTCGTTTTATTTATTGGAAAATGTTAATATCGACGCCATCGCATCACCTCCATTCTCTGACACTCTTCTTTCCCTCTTCTCGCCTTGTGTCCCTCGACACAATCGCTGCACTCACTTGTTCGCGTTCCCCGGAGACGCGCCGCTCAAGGGAAAGGGCTGTTTGTCAGCCTTCCTTCATCGATTCGGCCGTCGAGTCGCGTATAAGCAAACTCACAGAGACGGAGAGAAGATGAGATATCCTGAATAGAGTAGGGAGGTACGACGGGACCTATTATCGACGCCATCGCGGGCGTCCCGCTAACACAAAATAAAATTAGCGCTCGTAACGTTTTATGCACCCCACCATCTACGTGAGCAACATAAGCGAGAAGAGGATGCAAACAGGAAGAAGAGGATGGTCCGTTCACCGCCGCCGTTTCACCCTTGAGTCCCTACCACGTTGCTCCCTACCGCTCTTTTCGTCTCCAACCCCTCGCGAGCCTGTCTCACTCTTACACGCAAACTCCATTAGAGGGTCCTGGCACTCGCGGGGAATACCGTATTATGACACCGGAGGGCTTAAGGAAGAAACGAAGAACGCGCGAATGGAAGAACACACGAGACGAAGGAAGCGAAGGTGCACGACGAGCGAGTAAAAAAGACAGAGAAGAAAAAGGATAAACGATAGAGAGAAACAGAGAAAGGGGGGGAGAGGGGAGGAGGGGGAGGGAGATATGATGTCCTGCCTGGAAACGAAGCTTTTCCCTTCTGACGGCCTCATTTAAGTGAGGAATTATAAATATATCCTTTTTAGGATCCTTTTTAGGATCCTTGCAGATCGTGCCGGATATGCAGGATACAAATGCATTACGCACAGGAAGGTATCACATCAGATATTTAAAACATCTTTCTATCCCCAGAGAATATATTATATCCCATTTTTCTTTTTTTTTTATTTGGAATTACCTTTGTTACTTAACAACTTTGCCGTCATGCACTCTTCATGTTCATATTTTACAACCGTGATTTTTGCAGATTGTCTCGAATGGATGCACCGTGTCAAGTTTGCAAACATTTTCCGATAATGTGAACGTTCAAAGAATAGTTACATAAAGCTACTTCCTATGATAAGCTAAAAGTCTCATCAAGATAATGGATATCTCGTTGCGATGTTATTCGTATATCTTCGCAGATCTTCGTAAAAGCTATGATCGTAGTATGTTGTCTCGCCATCGCGAAATAAATCGATAATGAGTCGATGATTATCAAATACAAGCGATAATACATTTATGTGCAACATCGCGCAAAGTATCGCTATTCGTAACAGCTCTATTTTATTCATATCTTTTCATCGCATTCGTGAAATTATAAAAGACGAAACGAGAGGATTTTAAAAGATTCCGTTATATACCTACGCTCCTAGTTTTCAAAAACCACACGAGAATGTCCGGAATATATCCTTCTGCCATTTCGGCAGAGACTCTTAATGGTGTCATAACTTTTCAATATATTTTTCCCTTTTTCTTTTATCACCAGCTGAATATACCGACCAAACATGCACGATCTCGGTGTGCGCGAGCGCGAGCGTGTCTGGAGACGCTTAGATAAAAGCTAACTCTTTCATCCGGTTACGGACTTTTATAGTGAGCCTTATCAACGTGCCTGTCATTGAATGTGTTACATGAAATCGAGAGCAGATCAATTTAATATCAATTCAATATCAAATATATCTATATAAATTTTGGAAAACGCAAATTTGTACATACAAAAATTATATATATATATATATATATGTACAGAATGTCACAAAATTCACTCAAAATACTATAGCAAGATAGTTTTCAAAAAATTAAGTAAACAAAGTTATTTTTGTAAATTTTTATTTTAAACAATAGTTTCTAAAATATAAGAATTTAAAAATGTGGCCTGTATATTATATATTATATTATATTCACAAAAACTGTTTAAAATAAAAATTTACAAATAACTTTTTTACTTAAGAATTTTCTTGCTGTAGTATTTTAAGTTGCCAATTTTAGAACATCCTGTGTATGTGTGAAATTTTTTCATCTAAAAATTGCTTTTTTCAAAATTTCATAAAATTTAATTACTGCTCAAACATCCCAAAGCTATAATCCAATTTAATAGATCTGATTTAAAGATAGTAATCTGATTTCTTTCAAATTCACGCTACTTGAGGAACTATATATACATATATGTTAAAAGAAATTAATACTAATGCGTTCATTATCAAAAGAAGGTATTCTTTATACAGAAGCTATAAAGTCACAATAGTGAAGGAAGTGGATTGAAAATAGCAATTCTAATCTTCACGTCGGCACTTTCCTCGATCTGAGAACGGCGGAAGTGGTCGAGATGCCTGGCACCACAATTTCGTTTCGTATCTTCCGCTTGGTGCGCCGTCGCTCGCGCGATTCGTGACTAGAACCGACAAGGAAAGGAAAATTTCATGAATTGAAGCACGACGAGTGCGCCCGCGCCCGCGCCGCCTCCGTCAAGCGAGCCACGCCGCGCTGCGCCGCGACGGGGAAGAAGAGGAAAATCGATAACGCGCGTCTCAGCTTCTCCTCGAGAATTTCTTGCGATCGCTCGTCGAACTCTCACCTCCGACCACCGCCCCGTCTACTCACCATCGACGGCTCTCAACTTATCCCCCGCGCCGCCCTTAGACTCGATCCATAACGGTTTTTGCCCGAAGCCCCCGTCGAGGCAAAATAGTTGGAAAGCCTCGGGGGTCATCCATCAAAGTAACGCGATTCTCGTCGACCTCGCTCGTAAGATTCGCCGACCTACGCTTAGCCCTTGCGAACTCGACGATGAAGGTCTTAGCCTAACTCTCGACATACTTCGCAATACGATCTCATGATAACGATCACGTGTGACATAATCTTTGGCAACATAGTATACTCCAAGGTCGACGAAATAGTCAACTCGATAATCGTCTCGCTCTCCTCTCACTTTGTTAATTTAGTGCATTCCCGCACGTGTTACATCGTCAATAGTCTGTAACATCGAGAACTCTCTTATTCACCCTTTCCTCTAATGGATCGAGAGCGCGCATATATCTAATCGACGGGATATCCGAACGCATCAGAGCTCGAGATCCGTCCGTGCACCAAAAATAGAACGAAAATAGAAGGAAATATCTACTCTTGCCCGTGCGCACGTTAGAGACCAACTACCCCGCTGAACGTTATCCCAACCTCGCAGGCGTAACTAACGCTTTCCGTTACCTACCCGATAACTAGTTCACCATCGATTTACGAGGTTTTAGCTGGTCTTAGAAGACCGATGGGAAGATGGGTTCGCGAGAGAAGGAAGAATCGAGAGGGTGAATCGAGAGAGAAAGGCAACATTTATCTCTTACGCTCCATCGTTTTCCACTCGTTGCTTTTCGGGCAGCGAAAAATCTCGGGCAACACACGAATCTCGCGAATCCACGAACGGAGAGATAAAGCCGCGAATTGCATTTCTCTTTAGCATTTTAGCGATCAGCTCTTTCCAGAACGGAAATGAGACTATGTTCACCCCAACCGTGCTATTTCACATATCGTCGAAGAACACGGGTCACGCACAAGGATTGGCGCTCGAAGTCAACGTAATTAAATGATAAGGATCAAAGGGAAGAACCGCCGGTTTGAATTTTCGATCATTGAAGCTTCCACGTGATCCAAGAACAGCACGACAATACGACGGAATAGCAATGAGAAAGCGAGCAAACTTGCCGTACGTCGAACACTTATTAGAGCAAAACGTTGTTATCGGAGTTACTTGACGCAGTCTCCCTCGTCGGAGAATGACATTGCATCTACCATGTGTGGTAGACACCTATTTGTACATGTCTCACGCAACGATCGGTAACGATCGACAACTGCGTCGATACGTTACGGTACTTTCCAGTTACGGCACATTTTCCTCTGCACTTGACGTACTATTAATGGTAACTACAGTTCCTAATAATTCACATTTGTAATAATATTACGATAAATGTTCATGTTAGCAAAAAAGTATCAACATTTAAAAATCATATTAAAATTAATGTATTAAATAAAAACATTTGTCGTTTAACAAACAAAATAAATTAAAAACAGCGAAATATGTTCGTTTTATAAATATAACATACTTTCGTTACATTGTCTATCAGTAACTTATAAATTTATTCATACGTATGTATTTATATGTACATGTATTATATTTTTATACTTTATATATATATATATATATATGTGTATATACAATGAGTGCAAAATTTTATCTGTAAAAAATAAACTTTAATTTTTTACAACACGTTCAATGAACATGTTTTATCCCAATATAAACAAAAAAACTTCGCATTTTCCTGATCTTAAAAATTAAATTTATCAACTATACGAATTATTTTTTGTGCATCCGAATAATATAATTTTTCATTTTCATTTATTTTTAAGAAATATATTTTAAATATTACACTTTTATGTAAAATAATTTTGAAAAATATACTTTATTTCATATACTTACAATTTATTATTCATTATTAATAAAATTAATTAATATTTACTTTCTAAAAGAAAAAAAGTTTTTTAAAAGATATCTCCTCTATATGAATATTTTTTTGCACTCAACTGTACTGTATATATATATATTATAGTTTTATATTTTACATATGTATAATAAAATCAATACCTTAAAATCAATTAAATAACAGATCGTATATCTCAGGAGATGTAAGATATATATACACGAGAAAATCTATATTTCACGAAAAAGGAATGATATTTTCTTTTCGCTACGCATGAGGAAGTAAAACGAACAGGTGTGCTCAGGAACCATAACATGGCTAGAAAAATCAACTTCCTTTTTGTGCGTTAGGACCTTCTTAATTATATCCTAACAACCCTTCCCGCACTTGCGATCGCATATGAAACAGGAAGCGTCAGCCGAATTTTCAAGGTCGGTTTCACAGCAGCGAAAGATAACGCGTTCACGATCTCACGCTCGCACTTCGCGATATTATTTGACTTGCCAATTAATGCGTCTGTTTGAGCCACTCGATCCGAAACAACAACTATAAGAGAAGAGTCTACGATGCGTGCGAATGCACGCGCGCCGACAAGGAATAGCGAGTACGCGCAGAGCGCGTACGATTTATTACTCAATTTGTCCCGAGAGCGTCGTTCTTTCCAACGCCAATATGACCTGGGAAGTGATCGCTGTAATTATTTTTCAAGGACTCGGTACGGAAGAAAGTACGAAGGTCCGTTACGAGAACCACAACGGCGATGATAATGAAACAAACGCGAGACGCCCCGTCGTTGTGCCGTTAAATATCAGAGAACGAGAGAATTCTCGCGTAGAGAATTGCATGCTCAAAAAAGATCTTTGCGGAAGACAGAGGGGAACTAATACACCATGAGTACCATCTCCTTATCCGTCGAGAATTGATTGCGTGTTGTAACGTCGTCGAGAAGTTGCGCGACTTTGTTTTTAGTGCTCACGCGTTAATTGAATTTCTGTTACTTAAAAACAAAGACAGCTAAATCAACAAATTTATTTATTATTTCATTATAAATTAATTACCATTTATTAAATCTTTAAAAATATTCGAAATATCGTCGTTATACTTGTTATTTATTTAATTCGTTTATTTTATTAATTAATTTTTCATTCACACATTTACTCTTGGCTATACTAAAACGTCGAATAAAATGACTGATTTACATTCATTTTTAAATATTATACATGCTGGAAGAGACCGCAAAATGAGCACCAATGCAAACATAAAAGTGATCAAATGATCTCATATGAAATAATCTCATTAACATTATTGGATTAAGTCAACAACACATTAAGGATATAATCATTTCGAGATACGAACAAATATGAATCGTTCAACTTCATTTATTCGCGTTTGTAATGAAGCATAAAATATCAATGTATCAACAAATATGTTTTCCAAGAAAATACAGAAATTCATACAATAAATAATAAAAAGAATCTATAAATATTATTTCGTTAATTCTTCTAAAAAAAAATATTAATAGATAAATAAAATTTATATAAAAAAATTATAATTCTAATCAGACAATTACTAATTTAATATATCCCTGTCCTTATATCATATTTATTTTTTTTTATAATATTTCTACTGGGACAATATTTTGATTCTTTTTTAAAATAACATTCCAATTTTTTGACGTAGTGAATAATGGATAAATGCAATATTTATGTGACTCAAAAGTAATAATTTCGTTTATATAATGATCAAAACTTCGTAAGGATGGATGACAGTAAAAAAGTGAGAGAGGTCTTAACTGATATTTACAAACTCCGAGGCACATCAGCGACAGGGTTCATAGCATCGTGGTTAACCTGCATCGAAGATAGGCCTTAACGACCTGCATTTGCCTACGTAATGGCGGTTACGTCTCACTGATAATTTCCGATAAGTGCTCGACCGCGTTAACTAGAGCAATCACCAGAAGCCTCTATCTCCTTGTTGTGGTACCTACCGTCAGTATCGTGACAACATAACGATATCTATATTGCAAAGATACTATCTAACACGGTATTTAACAATAAATAAATTAAAATTATATGAATTGTGCTACGAGATTATAACTAATTATTATTTATTGTTCGAAGTCGACTATCATTGTTTATCCGTTTAATATTAATTTTAATTTATTATGTGTTCCCTTTCTATCGAAAAATTTCGTTTTTGATACCTGAACCTTACATTAAAATTGTAATTAATATAAAGCTTGACAGATATCAGATAGAATTAATTATATTCATATTACCTATTTCCAAATTTACCGAAATCCGTAGACCAAGGTATTTACATCTCGAACGTATTCCGACTGAATTAAAATAGATGCCTCTTTTTAGATTCTCTTTCTTACCTAAAATATAAAAAAACAAATTGATTATTTTCAAATCGTATAATTATTATATTTTCTACTGATAAAATATTTTTAAAAAACATTGATAACAAGTAATTGCATATCTGATGATTTCTATATCTATATCTATATCTTATAAAATATTTCTATATCTTATAAAATCTTTAGAAAGGAATAATCAATGCGCATAAAATATATGTTAATTATATAAAAGAATTGGATCGCGAATAATGAAACGTAAAAATAAAATTACAACGTACGTTTTGATAGAACAATGTAAAAAGTCGATGCCCTGCGAGTTAATCGATTTCATGGCCGATTGGAAAAACAACGACGGAAGCGGCCGGTGCGCGCGCGCGGGTTTATAAATAATCGCGATACCGCTCCGCGTGCGTTCGTCGGAGTATAACGGACGGCC
>Ga0157362_1001027_pt1 | contig 11082 bp, 5 predicted proteins | sample AttlaeALBM3_FD_111480 | JGI IMG/M metagenome (GOLD analysis project Ga0157362, IMG submission 111480) | Fungus gardens microbial communities from leaf cutter ant in Ribeirão Preto, State of São Paulo, Brazil - Atta laevigata ALBM3 | ecosystem: Host-associated > Fungi > Mycelium > Unclassified ... | reverse complement strand
ATTGAAAGGCATAGAGATATGCAATTCCTATAAATGAATAAAAATGCATTCAGAATTGAAAAGCATTCATTTTAACATTTGTGAATCAATATTTCTGAAAATCTGAATCTATTTCAATTCATTTCAATTCATTCTCGTTTGTTGGGGGGCATATCATATTAGAAGCACAATTTTTTGATTTTGCGATTAGTTCATTTTTTATATTTCTTTAATTTTCAAAAAAAATGGAATTTGAATTAAATATGTAACATTATCTTAAAGCTTATTAAATTCCCTTCAAAATGACCTATTATTTTTTAAATTCTGCCTAAATGCTAGGCTTCTAGCATTTATTCAAAATGAACTCAGTATCTCTAATAGCGGCCTTTCCTCTAAATGCTTATTGCAATTGAAGGTTTGATAAAAAATGATTACGAGTTAATTAATATCATTTAATTTATCGAAACATAACAATGAGAGAGATAACGATTAATTTATTTATCGCAAATGATCATGATTTCATCTGATTTTCATATGTCTTATCAAGATTATAGATAAAGATTATCATATAACTGAAAAAAAAATGTTTCCGTGCTTAAAAATACAGTTATAATCATGATGTAAGAATACAAGTACCATTGCGTATAATGGCGATAGCAATAATATGATGAAACAATCAAATTTTAGCCTCTATGCACTTTTCTGCGTATAATAGTGTTGGTATATTGGAATAGCCAATAAAATTTTGGCCACATTCACTCTCTTACTGCGCACCCTCGTGAATGATACAGCCGGTCAAAAATTACAAGTGATTGGAATTCTTATTTGTGGATCTATGAATAAGAATCAATTGCTCGGTGAGTAAGCTGCATTCCGAAACCCATTGAAAAAGAATGTTACAACCTTTTTAGTCAGTGAATGTATACAGCTTGGGTCTATTCGCGTTGCTGGCATTCAATATCTTCGCTTTCTCATCTCTTTTCAAGATAAAATATGTATCTATCTCATTTTAAATACAAAAATGTTTGGGGATTGCAACGCGTTTATGTCTTCTTACAATTACATCATAGTTAAAATATGAATTGTTCGAAATTTCCGAAAAGTTGTTAAAGTTATCAAAAAGTTAACTAAGCTGAAATTTCAAGAATAAATTTTAATTATAAACGGTGTATGAATCGATATTAAAAACAGTATAATGTTTCCTTTTTGAAAAAGATGAAAAAAAGAAAGAGAAGGAAGACAATATCGAAATAGATACATATTTTCTTTTTTTAGGCTGTTCCAAAACTTCCTCTCCGAGGAAAATTTTCGAAATATACAGTCGAATCGAAATATATAGTACATGTTACGTATACTATAATATATAGAGTAAAATCTTCCTTAGAGAGAAAGATTAAGGCCGCAGCACAGGTTATGCTCTTGCATAACGCATAATGCATAATGCATAAGAGAATCAACCAATTGAAATTCTTCTTTTTGGAATGGGAGGAAAGGAAAGATTCTGATTAGTTGGTTCGCTTATGCATTATGCGAAAGTCTGTGCTATGGTCTTAATGGCTCCTGCTCACAGAACGCGACCACGCTTGCCGCGCGGCAAAAGTTGTCACATTAACCAATAATTCTATGTTTTTAAGTTAGTTTCATACAAAACATCTAGAAATGATATAATACTACTTCTGCCGCGCAGCAAAAGTTGAAGTGAGATGGTTTCTGTACACTGGACGCGGAAACGCTTGCCGCGCGGCAAAATGTGATGCGATAGCCAATAAGCTTACAGCTTCTAATGTGTTCATTGGTTAGGTTACCGTGCGTCAAAATGTGTCTCATTTTGCTATAAGGAGCTATAAGTCAGTCCCACTTTTTAAAACTTTTAGAAATGATATAATATTACTTTCGCCGCGTGGCAAAAGTTGAAGTTTATTAAGTTCAACTAAAGTCATGCAGTGGAAATTATATATCTTATTTCCGAGCAAACAAGATGATTGGCCAACTTCCGCCGCGTGTGCAAGAATCATTAGGCTAGCATCCCATGAACGAAAATTTACAACGGAAAGAAATGGTGAGACTAATCACAATCGCAGAAAAGAAAACAGAGTAATGACTGCAAAGTAATTGGTTGTAATTGGTTGCGCTGTTTTGTTCCGTTGTAAATTTCCACTTTATGGGACGCCAACCTTAGGGCGCCACACTTTGGGATTCACACCTTGACGGAAAAGCAGAAAACGGAAAATCAGTGGCCAATCAGAACTCACGCTGGTAGTAAGTAGTACAGAAAGCCGTAATTGTAGACTACCAACTAGAGTTCTGATTAGCTGCTGTTTTTCCGCTTTCCGCTTTTCTGTCAAGGTATGGACGCGCCCTTATTCAATACGATAATGTAGAATCTAATGACTCTAATGTTTTTGTCTCTAAAAAACAAATTTTCCAATTGGATATTGGACGTCCAGTATTCCCATTGAACATTCCGACATTAAAACACGTGATTATTCAATTACGAAGATTTCGAATTTAAATTGAAGTTATAACTGAAAGAAAAAACCGTTCAAATATATTTTATTCTTAAATGTAGAGTAAAACGTAGGGTAAAGAAAGTAGCATCAATTTATGTGCTTCATGCTTTGCCATTAAATGTCCTTATGTGATTGGCTTCGCCATTAAATGTCCTTACTGTTAGTAGAAAGAAGACAACGTTAAAGAAAGAAAAGATTAAGTGAGGAATTGCATTATACAGATTCCCCAGATATAGAATACAAAATGACGACTTCCGGCTAATTGGTGTCTCTTTGTATGCACTCTATTTAAATATAAAGCTCTACATATTATACAATATCAAAGCACCAACGAGATACTATTAAAGACCATCAACCTTGGGCAAATTTTCGGCGTATAAAAAGGACCCCGAAGGTAATTGAAGAACGCTGACATTATCGACAATTGATATAAATTTGCTATTAACATAAATATTTATTAACATAAATATTTGGCTTATGCATTATTAAATTCATGATTTTTTTTATTATATAAATGTTCCATAACTAAATGTGCATACTTGTAAAGTTATAATATCCTATATATTGCAGAAAAATTACAATTTTTTCTCTGCAGTTATCATTTCTGTTGATAAACTTTGACGATACACTGAAATCACAATTTTAAAGAAAAATCGAGTATTATTGAGTTCTAAATACATAAATACGTCTATTAAACTAATAAATCATAAAATTAATACAATATTATCAGTTTCTAATAGTTCTTAATTACTTCACTATTCTCAAGGATACGAATTCTCGTAAGAATGTCGGCCTTTAATAGTATCCATCAATGGTTTCGCTTAAAATCAAAATAACATTGGTGCAATCGGGCCTTAATCACTTAACTTTTAACAGGCACGTGAATTTCCATAAGCACCGAGAGTCTAATAATAGTCTAATAATAATCTTGTCGGTGCTTAAATGTAGAGGCCTGTATTCAGAACGCGCTTACAATGATGTTAGCGTGCCAACATGCTGTAATTTACGTTATGTATATTATAGAATTTTTTAGAGATAAAGGCCCATAGTCAGGACATTAATCATAAAATTTTATTCCTAAGATGGAAAGTAAAAAGTAACAATTTTAATCATTGAAGTTAATGGAGAAATTTTTCACTTTTTTACTTTTCATCCTAGGAAAAAAATTTCATGATTGGCCTAGTTTCCACCGAGGGTTTAACTAGGGAAACTAGGCCACTGACAGTGAATTTTGGAATACTGCCATAGATATGTCAATGGATGGTATTTCTAGGTATCTCATATGCCCAGTTCGTATTCATTGAACGGCGTAGTGGAGCGGCATCGTTTTCTAAGGCACCGCGAATAATTTTTCTCACGACGAGTTTTGCTTGACGATTTTTCTGACGAGTCGACTCTGATAAGCCTCAACGATCTTTGCGCACCCCGCTGTTTCGAGAGGAAAGTCTCTTGCTGTAATACAAAGAGAAAAGATACGTAGCCATGGGCGTGGATGTCGAAGTCTTGAGTCCTGGAGACGGTAATTATGCAGTTTTATTTTTCTAGGAACTCGCCGAATTTATCGTTTTCGCTTCTCCTCGGAAGAATCTCTTTCCTATTCCGTAATTCCGTTCCATCTCTCTCATGCTCGTGCGCGCACCACACTATACTTGATATTCTGAGAATTATGCTTCACAACGTGCCTTATCTCGTGGCCTGAAATACCGCGAACTAGTGTGGCCGATGCCGCGATATTCTTTATTCGAAATAAAATGGACTATGAGCGACTTTGCCTTATTTATGTTGTTACTAATTTTAAACAGCAATGTATTTTCGCCTAGATTTTGTCATCTAATATCATTTCATGAATATTTTCATATATGCAGGTCAAACCTATCCAAAGACTGGTCAAACAGTGGTCGTGCATTATACAGGTGAATATTTTATTGCAGAGTATTGATACTCTGATTTATATGTATGTATTATGTTTGAAGAAACAAAAGAATAGTTAACAAAATTTTTTCAAAGCTGCTACCATGTGGTAACATTATACAAATATGACCAGAGTTGAAAAGTAATGCATTACTTCTCATCTCTGATTATATTATTTAATATTATTATATTAAGTATTTTCTAGTTTCAATGTTTTCTCTGAAAATATTGTGTATTTATCTCTTTAAATAATTTATACACATAAAAATCTTAAGATTATGTAAAAATAGAATGATTTCATTAACACATTTATAGGTACCCTCGACAATGGGAAGAAATTTGATTCCAGCAGGGACCGTGGTATACCGTTTAAATTTAAAATTGGAAAGGGTGAAGTAATTAAAGGCTGGGACCAAGGAGTCGCACAAATGTGCGTCGGACAGCGAGCCAAGCTGACCTGTTCTCCAGATTTTGCTTATGGTAGCCGAGGCCACCCTGGAATATATCCTTTAATGCAAGATGATATAATAATATAGATTGAACATACAAAATAGAATACACTGGAACTTTCTTAATAGCGCAATGGTTGAGATACTGAATGATATAACAAGATTCTTACTTCATTCTCAAATCATGAAATTTAGGACTTTATTAAGTGTCATGGTCTCTTCTCATACTGTTCACATGAGTCTAGCACGAAAGGGAAGAGATTTTGTGCTCCATTTTGAATTCGCTATCACGAGGTTCTAGTGTAATTATTTAGTATAATTCTATTTATAATTTAATATATATATATATATATAAAAGAACAAACAGTAAACTATATTAGCCTTGACAAAGACACACTATCCCACCGAATGCCGTTCTTATCTTCGATGTGGAGTTGCTGAAGGTAGAACCTTGAAATACCTCTTAGAGCGTACCAAATTTGACCAAACGCATTTCAATACAAGAAAAAAAAAAAGAAACGCATCAAATTATGTTTAAGTAGTCGTCGCACGAATGGCACATCCTACTCTAATGCCTTAATTCAATCGCTCGTACATTATAATATATTTGCGATTTTTATGAAGTTACATACGAGATATTGAAAACGTTGTTTCTCCAACTTCGGAAACAACATGCAATTTATACAATGTATAAATTGCAGATCAATAATATAATCGCATTTAAACATTATCGCATGGACTGTAGAGTCATATGTTAATATGTAGTTTGATTACTTGCTCTCCAAGAGATGCTACTTAACTTGTGTACTTGATTTAAAATCGATTAACCGTGTTCCTATGATGAGCGGTTGAATAAAGGGACCCTTCAGATATTTGCAAAATAAAACCTGTGTTCATTCCATTTATTATGTATTTGGTGATCCTTCGAGTATTTTGTACAAAGATTCAATAAAGGAAAAAACAATTGGTAATGTAACGCTACAGGTTTTCATAAGATAAAGTACAGAAAATTATTCTCCGCTTCCTCGCGTATATATCTAAACATCTTTTTCTTCATAATTATATGAATAAGTAATTGGAGAAAAATGTAAGAAGGATAAGCATTACACTATAATAAATCTTTTTCCAGGTTAACATGTGTTTTAATATACGTATATTTACAAAATATTTCGAACTATTTTCTATATTTATAAATATACATTGTGCAATTTTTTTCAATCACTGACTTTGCCGTGAGAGAAAATTGTATTTTTCGATCTAGAATATATAAAGAGATATACATAGATATACAATTTTTAATGTTACATTAACATGATTACGGAACAGTGCACATTTATGTAATTGATTTACTGCTGGAATATAATATATATCCAGATTATTTGTCTTAGTTTTTGCTGAAGCCTTATATATATAGAACGATTCATTATACTTATGTGAACTTTTTTTTATTTTCTCCAAATTTCTTCAATGAAATGTCGACATATTAGAGCGTGCGATCACTACAAATTACTACAAATACTTTGAGGCATTTGATTGATTAATTAGAAAAAAATTTATTAATTAACTAATCAAAGAATGTGTTTCAAAATTTAATATTTGAGACCTACTCATTAAAAATAAATAAAATTAGTAACAGCAACTCAATAAAAAATATATATCTAGCAATATAAAACATAAAAATATTTTCTCTGTTATGTACACAAGTCAATCTTTAAAGTATAGGAGCTATTGTTCATGCTCAGTAATATGTAAATTTAATATAATGCAACACTATGTTAATAGCTACAGTCCATTTGATGCTTTATAGAAATGCTTTGAAGCATTCATTGATTGATCAATTAGTAAAATTCTTTCAATTGGTCAATCAAATGTTTTGAAGCATTTGTAGCACCAAATGGCACTTAATGTTGATGCAACAGGAACATTAGCAGTTTAATATACAAACAACTCTGGGAAATGAATTTCGTAAGCTGGAGTTTGACTTGGTTTAGTATCTGTCTGTGGTCCGGTCGTAGGAACCGTATTGCGCGGATCAACGGACAGCGTATTAAATATCTCTGATAACTTACTCTGTAAAACATCGTGCTGTGAACAGAAAAGGAAATATTAGAAAGCTATATAAATTGATAATAAGTTTATAATATATTAATGAAACCTTTGGTTGTGTTTTTGATACTAAATCTTGGAATGGTGCATTTCTAAAAAACTGAGAAAGTTGCATTCGCTTCTCTTCTTCTATTACTTGATTATTGTTGCTCTCTGTCAAAATTCTTTTCATGCTTTCGAATGTTAATTCTTCTCCAGGTAATTTCTGCAAAAAATTAATTACGAATAGAAGGTAATAGTTAAAATTGTGCATAATAATATACTTAAAACATGTTTTTTAATAATAACGATGAATTTATTAATTTATTAAATCAAATATGTGATATCTTCTAATATAAATTAAAATAAATGTAAATTATACCTTTTGTACACCCGGTGATGAACCTCCACTATCCAATTCTGGACCTCCAGAATTAATGTCAGCTAGTGAATTCCGTCCAGCATCAACCCATGAATGCCTATTTAAGCAAAATTTAAATATAAAACAAAGCGACATTTTTTAAAGGTTTACAGCCAATTATTGGAGCACTATACGCAATAGGTAATTACCTGTGTTGTAAAGAATTCCCACTGTAGCCTGAACCTTGTTGTAATTTTCCACTATCAAGACCAGCTCCTTTTAGACATTCGCTGACAACAGTTTGGTCGACTAAAAGAGCTGGCGCTAATCTGGATGTTAGACCAGTATCATATTGAGATTGTAAATCTGGTAGTAAATGAGGGCTATCGTTTCGACGTGCATCTATCACCTTTAAACGAATTTATTCAATCAATTGCGCATTTTGATTTTAACAATACATTGAAACTTTACTATAAAATAAATTAATGCGGTTTTGTGTGTGTGTGTGCGTGTGTGTGTGTGTGTTGTGTGTGACAATTTGAAATTACCTACCTTTTTCGCATAATCCATGAGAGCGGTAATATTACAAACATACGATATTAAAATTAGTAAGCTGATAACTATTGCGTGTAAATTGAATTTAAGCGGAAGACTAATTTGACCACTTGTCAGTGCCAAGTCTTGCAGGCTCAACACCAATCTCAATAACTCTAATACTGTTTCCTCAGAAGCTAATTCAATGGCAAGTAACGCCAGTGTGGTATAAATAGATTCCACATTTTCTACTGTATTACTAGACAGCTCTAATGATTCATACAGCGCCAAGTAGATTTCAGGACCGTGTTTCCGAATAAAGATTACATCAGGTCTAGAGGCTTTTTCAATAGCAAGATCGAGCTCTGCTACGTTCACACTAAAGCAAAAAAATTATCTTCAAAAATTCAGAAAAGAATGAATAATATATTGATAGACATTTGATTAAGAGATAAATTTACGTTGGTTTAGCGAGTTTTGTAATATTCCGTCGTCTGTCGATTAAGGTATGGAATATTTTCTGTACAAGAAGTCTCATTTCAGCATCTGCTGCCAATGACATTCTTAGTAATGGATCCAAGAAACTGGGTGGAAATGTTGTGTTCAAATGAATAGTTTGGTACTTGGTGCCAACCTGTATATAAATAAAAATTTGTAATTAAAAAAATCTATACCTTACATATATTTATATTTTTATATAATAATAAAAACGATTTACCTTTAATAGCGACTTTAAAAGTATGCTTTGAAGTAATACATCTCCTTTGCCGACCGATACGATACGATCAGGCTGACTGTATGGAACTTTACTCATAATGAACATCATAATCTCAATTTTCTGATAATCTGGAAGATGATTTGCGAATTCTCCAAGAGCATTAATAAGAGCTTCTTGATACAATTGCTCATCACTACTTGATGATTGGTTCCTCGTTACACTAACTCGTAGGTGAGATAATAAGGAATTTATAATTTCTAACACAGATGGTCCTAAAAAAAGAATATATCGTTAAGAGTTTAATGTATATGTAATTTAATCTCTGCTATACGTTCAATAAATATTGTTTATATATATATAAATTTATATTATTCAATTTTTTATGTGTACTTACCAACACTTTCACCTGCAGCAATTGATATAATTTTAGACAAAGTATCCGCAATGCTAGTGCGAATTTTAGGGGACGATTTTGAGTGATCATCAAGATGTGTCATTAAAGCTTCCACTACAGTGTAGGAATATTGTGACTAAAACATATATTAAAGTAATATTATTAATTATCTAATATATAAAATATTATTACTTGATTTACATCATTACATACTTGAATGGAAAACATAATTATTCTGAAAGTATGAATTGCGAAGTAGTTAGGGACCCATAACTGATGATTGTCCAGATGCCTTTATAATAAATAATTATTAAAATATCTCATATATGAATATATTTATATATACGTTAATTCATAACGAAATTTATTTTATACCTCAACACAGGTCTTATAACACATCTAATATGACCAAATGATGCGCGTCCGATCAGTTCTCGCATACAAGTTTCCGCAAACTGCGGTGGATCCGATCGTTCTTCAGTTGGACTGTCCGGTGTTGTGTCTTCCTTATCAGCATATCTAAAAATACAAGCTTGTCAATTTGCATGTTTCTCATCATATTCATTTCTTTTAAATTACCTTGAATTTTGCATGTTGTATAATAATGATGGTACAATCTTGTCCATATGTACAGGTTCCCAGATATTCTCAACCAAATCATCAGAAAGAGTTTTTCTCACAACGCCCTACAAAGATATATTTAAATACGTAGATGTAAGTTTTAATACAATAATCTGATACATAATATTTCAGTCGTACCTGCAATCCTTGAATTCCAGCAAGCCTAATTTGCTTGCGTGTAGTGGGATCATCATTATTAGAATGACACATTGCCGAATATTTCGACACGAAGAAATCATAACGAGTATGATACGAGGGTGTGTCTTCCTCAATATTGGCAAATCTGACAAACTGAGAATCAATATGTTAATTATTTAAAATTAATTGGATAGAATATAGAATTGAGTAAGATTAATGTTAATTCGTTAAGATTATTACTTACAGACTGCGTTGCAAGAATTTGTAATTGAGGATCCGTAGATTCCAGCAATTTTTGTACCATTTTCAAGAAACTCTCAACAAATAGATTCAGAGTTTGTGCATGACAAGCTACCAGGAGTTGGTCCATTGCCTCCATGGCGATCACAACAAAGCCATTTCGTCTCCTATCAGGGCATGATGTTTTATTAAGTAGAATTGTTTTATGTAGTGCATCGAAAAATATATTAGCATGCTATGTATAGAAATTATTGCATCATGTTTTAGCAGTAATTAGGATTAATTTCTCTAATTTTTATGTATAATATACTATTAAAGATGTAATTATATCATAATTTTATATAAATTATATAAATTAATTTTATATAAATTAATTTATATATTACCTATAAATATCCCTGGAAGCTCGTTGAAATAGATATTCTCCAATCCTATCTAATTTCTCAGGACTGCTCAACGAATAAAATGTTAGTTTCTCCATATTGTTTTTAATCAAGCCATCCTGAAGAATAGAAGCCCATTATTACAAATTGTTGCGTATGAGACACATGTCAATCGCATTTCTCATTCGGCGCAAATATCACAGGTTCAACCATAAATAGAATAATCATTTTGATCTCTTCCGCCTATCAAGGCCAGCGTTTATTGATTTACTCGCGAACAAAATTATAAAACATAGTAGACAGAAATGAAATGTATGAGACGAGAGAAACAAGAAAAAAAGATTCCAAGATCTCACCTGAGGATTAACCGGAAAAATATTATCAACGAGCCTCTTGTATCTCGGACGTAACGCAGCACAACACCAACAACAGCCTAATAAAGAAGAAAAGAATGAATATACGCTATATATTGTCGTCCGATTACAATTCAATTAGCATCTTCGAAAATATTTTTCGAAATAATTTTTTGGCTGTATAAATGGCCATACTTACCGAACATTGCGATAGCTCCTGTGACAACTGACAAGTAGCACTTGATAAATACCTACTCAAAACTAACAATTGACAGCAGACTATGAGTTTGCACCGTGACGTAAGCGCATATACGCATACTTTGATTAATCGACTCACTATCGATACTTTAATAACTATCGACCAAAAACACTAACTTCGAGAGAAAGTGTGGACATGCCCGCGTTT
>Ga0157362_1001026_pt1:0-10000 | contig 11088 bp, 4 predicted proteins | sample AttlaeALBM3_FD_111480 | JGI IMG/M metagenome (GOLD analysis project Ga0157362, IMG submission 111480) | Fungus gardens microbial communities from leaf cutter ant in Ribeirão Preto, State of São Paulo, Brazil - Atta laevigata ALBM3 | ecosystem: Host-associated > Fungi > Mycelium >... | reverse complement strand
AATACGTGTTACGATTTGAGATATGAACACCGAGCGCAAGAAAAGATCGACCCTCAGATTGGATGATGTCCCGCTTAAAAATCTTACATATGTCTTGCTCTCTTTCGATTCAGAAAATTATTACCGTGCGGTAGCAATCATTTTGTATCGATCGGGATGATAATCGAGTGATAATCTTTGCGTCGCGTGGAATTACCGGAAATTGCCGGCGACTTGTCTCGCAGATTCTGCCGGAAATCGTCTTGTAATTAGTACGATCTTTTGCAACAGAAGAGCAGGGATAAAGATGAAAATTATTGAAAAAAAACTAAAACTTAAATAAAAACCTCAATAAAAACTAGTTTTTTACTCCGATTTTAAAAGTTTTTTACTCAAATAATATATATTTTCTTTGAACATTTACAATATATTATTATTCTAGAATATTTTTGCATTCATCCAAAAGTATGTCCGGTACTTCATAGATCCAAATTTTCGAAAAGCGTTATCAATTTAGATATTTTAAAGACTTTTCTGCCTCGATATTTACAAAGAGATAGAAGATAGAAAATGTTAAATAATATTGAAATAATGTAGATATTAAATGTTTCACGATGAATATCAAGAAAATAAATTCTCTTTTTTTCAGAATTAAAAAAAAATAAATTTTTTGTCTACTTTAAAAACAGGGCTCGGTCGACATTTAGATTGCGAACGGTGAGGTACGAGAAACCAAACTGAAAATTAGTCCAAAAATACATCATGCCAAGCCAAAAAAACAAATTTATTTTTTTACCAAAATTAGAAATACTGAAGTCATTATATCGATCATTTTATATTAACATTATATTTCTTGTATAGAATAGGACTTTGAAATTTTTTGACCTTTTAATAATTATATTTTCATAATGATGAAAATTTTTCATTACTTTCTTGATTTTCATAGTTTGCTAGGCAATTTATTTGCTTGATGCTTTTAAGCTTGAATAAGAAACATTCATATTTATAATGTTAATCTTTAAACAAGGATTTAATCAGGATATGAAATTTAAAGAGATGGATCGAAACAGCTGCGAGTGAATTAAGATTCAATATCGGATGAGCTCTATATTTATGAAAGAACGATGAATTGGCTACGAGACTGATAAGGATGCTCGCGATAGCTATCGTGATACATCTTCATGTATTCTTCGTGACGAGCGTTACACTGACACGCGAGAAGCAACCGACTAATAAAGGCACGAAAATGAATGCGGATTCATTTATTATGAAATAAAACATTCAGCTTATCTAAAGGATCGATCAACTCCTTAAAAGTTTCAACACACAAGATCATAACCATCTTGAGACATAGATAAATAACGAAAGGTTTAAAAAACTGATGAGATGAAAAGCTGGTAATATGAGCATCAGTAAAATTGCGAAAAATCGCCGGGTTCTATGTAAATAATAAATATAAAAGTATAATATAATACATATTTGAAACAAGAATATGAAGGATTATGAAACAGCTGCATACTAAGAAAAAAGCTAGCATTTGGTATTTGTGACTATATGGTAAAAATAATTATAATATTCACGACATAAACGAGGAATAGACTCCAAGGAATATATCAAATAACATAAAATAAAGCCAAATGTGAGCTACATTTGGCTTTATTGTACGTTATTTGAAAAATAATTAGGATTATATGCATCTTTATAGGTTATTACTACTACAATGTTAGTAATCGTAATCATATTTGTATAGTTCTCTCAAACATGAAAAAATTTACTAATTAAAAATTTACTAATAATTTATTAATTATAAATAATTTTAAGTTTAATTATTAATAATAAAATATGGAGATATAAATATTGTATTAAACATAAAAAATTAAACATTTTTGTTCAGTAAATGCAATTGCAATTATAGTGAATGTAATTATTTTCTTAAATTGACTTACTATTTATGCGGTAATGACAGGTAAAAGATATTAAGAAAAACTGAGGATTTTCAAGCAGTGCATGTGACTATTATTAACAGTACAATTGACTATATTTGCATGATTAAAATTATAAATACATTATTCTACAAAATGACCATAAATTACAGTTAAATTGTTGTGATTGCAACCACTTTTCCTCTCATATAAATTGTAGAGTCATAGCAATCAAAGCATTTCAATCAAAGCGAAGGATAAATTATAATGATGGGGATATGTTGCCAACAAATCATTACAAAAGCAAAAAAGCAAAAAAGAAGAGTAAAAAACTTGTAAAGAATACTTTTAGATTAGTAAAAAAAAATCTATTAAAATTAATAGTGCATAATATTAGATTTCAATTATCTTTTCGTGAGTCCAATAATATTTTTCCATAAAGAGAGTGAAGAGTAGGCGATTCTTCATCTGTCGCGAGAATTTCGAACGTGGAACGCGTCTCGAAGGATCCACGCCGTAATCGGCAAGAAGGAAGGATAGAAAAGGAAGACGGGATAGGGCGTGGTTACAGAGTGATTTAACGTCGAAGGTGCGTGTCTCTATCCAGTCGGGATTGTGAAGAAACGCGTTTCGCGCTGCTCCCACAATAACGGCAACGGTAACAACAACAACAACAAAGGAACAACGTAGCGCCGACGCGCGTTTTGGAGCAGCAGCTTTACAGCCGTTTAGTGTTTTACGGCCGTTTTATGAACGCTGCGTTGCCTTTTCGTACGGCGGATCCACTGGGGTATCTTCGCAGCCGAAGATTGAACGTGAGAGATGGAAGAGAAGGGAGAAAACGAAAAAGAGAAAGAGGAAAACGAATGCAGTGCGACGCGGATTTTCACTCGTAAAGGAGTTTCGGTGATTTATCGGAAATCGTTACCGTACTCTTGTGGATTTGTCGCCTCTCTCCAGGAAACGTTTTGTGAATCTTACTATAGCCGAGAAAGACGCGTGTAGCGTGCAAAGAAATTGAATCTTCTCGCAAGCCTTTGCTTGCGAGATTAATTAATATTTCTATCATATACAAATCTTTATCAAGAAAAAAGAATTTGATATTTATGACTATAATTGCGTATTATCACATTAGGAGTTTCATTTTTATAGTTATTGCCAAATAACTATAATATTATAGTATATAATAATTATTATATTTACAGTTCTCTGTATATACTCAAAAAAGAAATATTTAATTTTAAGATATTAAACATTTCTTTTATAGTACTGTACTTAAAAAAATATGTGTTTGTTCTCGAAAATGCTATAAAATTATAATTATTTTTATTATATAATTATTTTTTGATAAAATGATAAATAAATCAGTGTAGAAACAGAACGAATCGCATTTATCAAAATTTTCAATATTAACAAAGAAATCTGTTTAATTTTAAGTAGACATGCATCAGATTATAAAATTATCGGATAGCTGATATCGGATAACCGAAAAAAGTGTAATCAGATATCCGATATTATCCCCTATAAAAATTCTCCAGAATTCTTAAAAAAAAGAAAAATCGGTTCTCAAAATAACCGATTCAATTATCTAAACATCAAATAAAATCAGTTGCGCCTTCTGCAGTTTCCTTGGAATCTCTTCAGACCCCGATCTACTCGTATCATAAATTCGCGCACGTCCAATCGCAGCATCAAATCGTTCAGTCCGCTTCGTAAAGCGGCCTTCGGAAAGTAACCGAGAATATTACTCGATCGGCCGACCGGTACGTTTGACGCGAAGAGTTTCGCGCCTGGCCGGACCCGGGCTCGGCTTTAATTAAAAATTAATCGGCGCAAATTAATTTAAATGCAAAAAGTGGGGCCGGGGTCCCTTTGGAGGTGGAGTCGCCGTTTGTTGGGGGCGGGCCCACTGAGTTAGGCGATCGTTACGGTGCCTGGTACCGGACGATAATCGAAAACCCCGAGACGATCCGAGACAAAAGGCATGCTGGAAGAGTGGGAGAAACAAAAGAAAGAAGAAGAGAGGGAGAGGGAGAGAGAAAAGAGGATCGGACGGGATGGCCTCGGACGATCGGCTAAACGTGAGCCTCGTCCGTGAGCAACCTTCCTTCCTTCGAACTAGTTCGGCTCCGATCGTTAATACCTCGTTATCGCTCGGGTCAGCCAGGATCGGCCCGTATTGATCACTTTTTGATCGCGAGGCGGATAAATGCGGCCGCGTCGCCGATCCGCTTCGCTGGTTCTTTCGCGAATTGTAATCTGTCAACCGGTCGCTTTTAAACGGAAGAATTAAAGAAATAAATCGGCATGTTTAATCGACCGATTCTCTGCACGCCGGGTTTACCGACAAACGGCCTGTTATCGTTATCGTCCAATGATATGCAAATTGAATTTCGAGCAGATCTAATGTGATTACGTCTCAAACGCGATTTCTTTTTTTGTAGTTTCTCTTCGGTTTCTTTTCGACAATCTTTTTGTATTTTTCACAAATATGATGTAAGGTGTCGTTTTCTAAGAAACAATCTTTTAGAGTAAGAAACGCTTTATTACTGCTTAATTAATCAAACGATTATCATGAATAATTAGCATACTTTCGAAACCTATTTTTCCTTTTTAAGAAAGCTGATTATAAATACAAGGATTTTTTTAATAAAAAAAAAACAAATAATATATTCAAGGAGAGAAAGAAACGTAAAAAAATTTATAGGTACTTAATCATTTACGACAAATGAATAACAACGATTAAGGCCATATCGCGCTATCGGGGAAATTTGATTCAAAACGCTATTAATCATTGCCCGAATTTGCTTACGCAAGACGTTGAATGTATGCAATCCCGTAGCCGAAGGGCTTAAAAATTGAGAAATACATGAACGGCAGCGGAATGTTGATAAATTGGAGCCGGCGGAATAATTCCGCATCGACCGGCTGCGGTCGCGCTGCGCCGTGCTGGTTCAGTGGTTCGTGATCAAGGGGATGGCGAGGGCAACGGAAGCACCGCATATTTCCCCCAGACCATTCTCTCGGTCATCGTTGAATCCGCTTTCGAAAAGAGAAGGAGACGAGGCGAGGTGCAGTGCGAGGCAATGCGAGGCGAAGCGAGGCGAAGCGAGGCGAGACGAGGTGAGACGAGATGACGGCGGCGGGAATCCCCGCCTACCCATAACGATATTTTAATTAAACCGAGGCGCTGGTCGAGCCGAGGAGAAATTCAATCTCGAGATAATAAATGATCGCGGCCCAACACCTTCCTGACTGCTGACGAGCCGACACCTCGGCAACTTAAGGAGTTCACACCTTTTCCCGTGCGGCCATCGAAAAAATGGCGAGTGCCAAGGATACTCTGTTTCTTTCCCTCCATGTCTCTCTCTCTCTCTCTCTCTCTCTCTCTCTCTATCCTCTTTATTGTTTGTTTGATAGATACGACTTCGGACTCGCCCTTATCATTAGTCTCGGCTGGCTACATGAAGTCGTTAACACGAGATTAAAGCGCGCGGTGGTAGCTACCGTCCTTTGAACGTCATAATATTCCATCCAGCGGATTTTTCCAAATTCCACTGTGTCTTCACACTTTTCAGACACATCTCGCGAATGTGTGGTGAGATAACGCATTGAATGTATATCAAACATTATAGAATATATAGATATATATCAGATAGGACACAATCATAATAAGATCAAGGTGACATCAAGTAAAATTTTAAGAAACTTCATAATAACATTCGATGATTTTATACTTTTGATAATTTTATGATAAATACTTGATATATAATAATTATTTTCAAGTGCCTTTTTTTTAGTTAGTAATCATTTAAAATTAACACATTAAGAATTTATCACAAAATCTTCAAAAGTGTATAAAATCATTATGATTTTTCCTGAAATTCTTCCACTTGATCTTATGATTTTGTATTCTATCTGAAATACGTGTGCTGCGCACCGCGAAATCCAATTGAACTACATTGAAAATTAACATGCAAAATGATGTGCATGCCAACAGGATTTTGTTCTCTCTCGGCGATTGTCTCCATTGTTCTTGTCATCGCGATCGCGTACATCCATATTCAAATTTCACATACGATATTAATTATCGCAGTAACGTCAGATTATAATAAAAATACCGTTATGTAGGCGTTTAGACGTCAGTTTCGATTTATGCGAAAGGAAGCTGCGAAGCGTGAGCGGCCGATTGAACGAATCCTTAATTAAGAGGGTATTCCCGAGAAATGATATTTTGCGTAAATCGCACTCTGTGTGTGCGAGGGCCAAATAAATTCCTCTCTCGCACCGCTCATAACACAACCGCCATAACATATAATGTTTTCGCACTCGCATCCGAAAAGCGCGCTCGCCTCACAGGAGGGATGCTGGTATCGGGATGCGTTTCCTGATCGTTCCCAGAAGGATTCGTAATTAAACGCGGAGATCGAATTTCGATATACATAGCCGTATCTCTTTGCGTATGAATTCGTATGTCCGCTTCTCGCGCGCGCGCGAAAAATATTATTGCGGCCCAAGTACCATGAAACCGTTTCGTAAACATGGTATCGCTTGCTCGTTACATCTCCGACTTGATGTTTGATCTCACATCTTACATATAAAAAATAGTTTTGATCAGCAGTGTTTCTAATCAAAAACCGTAATTCTCATTTCTTTTATCTCTTAAAAGAAATGTATTTATAATATGTCGACATTTTCAAGTATTTAAGCACTAATGATAAGATCCGCTTTGATCGAAAATAGGATTTCTCTTACTCAATTAGATTTATTTTTATCAATCCAATTTTCGAATTATAATTGAGATTCTCGAAAATATTTAGGACAAAGATACTAACAATAACAAATAGAAATTACTGTTCGTAAATTCGTAAATGCTCATTTCATAGAAAGAGTAATCGAATCAAGTATCTAAAACAAAATCGAAAGTATATGACGAAATTTATAAATAGGAAATGCGAGGTCTCAATGCATCCTTTTATGTTGTTTAACTCATTTGGGTGCACTTGGTTGTGTAAAAAAATATATATTAAAGAAATCCAAGAAAAAAAAGCAAGAGTCATTCTAGCGTGGCCATATTTGCAACTTGGGATTGAATTCTCGGCGATAATAGATCAGGAATATTCGCTTTGTCAACCATGATGAAACCTCGGGAGAATAGCTTTTGTGCGCTGCGCTTCATAGACACGATTGGTCTTGGCCTCGCCATTAGTCTCGCCTGTCTACGCGAAGTCGTTAACGCTAGATTAAAACGTAAATCACCTACCGAAATGTTGCAAAAGCCGTTTTTGCACGGCTACACCTTGTTGGAATTCGAGCGGAATACAATCGCCGCTTCTTCTCTCGCTTCTCTCGCCTCGATCGCAGCGAACGAGAGAGTCCGTGAGAGCCGACGATCATCATAAAAAGGAACGCTCCCGTAATATGGAGAGAAATAACACGATTTTTTTCATCACGCATATGGCGAAAAATTGTAAACGGTAATATCATTGCGCCGGAACGACAATAACATTATTAACTCCGCATTCGGACGACGAGTGGCATAAATCATCCAACACAATCGAAGGCGCTTTTCTCGCAACGCTGAATAAATCATAAACATAGGAAGACAACGCGCGTGGAATATAAATGAATTGTGGTACCTGAAATTTACAGCCGTGTTTTATGTCCAATCTAGAGTCTACCTCTGTTCAGCGAGCGAGTACGAACGATATAGTTGTCGAAATTTAATTTAATTTAATGAGAATCATAACGATTCATATTGTGACTAACGCGCTAGGTGTACTGAGAGAAAAGTATATTTGTGATTATAATTTGTGAAAATAATTATCTTTAGGTGCTCATTTTTATCGCATGTTGTATAAAACAGACGAATATTCACCTTTTAACTTTTTTTTAACTGTCGGAAATGTCTAAGAAATCGTGCGGATAGTTACGCTGAAATCTGATGTATATAGTGACAGTATATGAAAATATATAAATTATAGACATGATGTGAATTTTTATAGAATAATAATATGTAATAAAATATTGATAATATTTGTAGAATTATTATAGAAAACAAATTCGGATCAGTAAACTGTTCACATCTCTTCCCTAACGAATTATTACTTCCATGTGTGTATTTTGTCTATTTATATCTGTAAAGATATTATATATGTAATAATCTTTTTAATTCATTCTACAAATAATTTGTGTACTGTATGAAAACAAAGAACATTGCATTTTATTGCGATACATGCACGCCAAGTATTTCCTTCACTAATCAAGTTGATTATTTTAGTCATTTTCAATTTTAATCTTATTATCTATTATTATAAAATTAACAGATTTTTACGAATAAGCTTTTTCGAGATCTCTTTTAAGTAATGAAACTTGATTAATTGCATTTATTTCATTTTGATTAAAAAAAATGTAATACCCGATACTTTTTTATGCTCTTGACTCTATTTTATATATTCTTCTCTTTTTTTTAATTATGCATATTTATAATCTTTCCATCAAAACAATGTATAAATGAAACAAGTGAAGAGAACTGGATAAAGCGGGTCTCAGTATCTGATAATACTATGTAAATTTGAATTTTCAATCCAAAAAAACTACATGCTGATTATTTAACGATCTTGAAACACAGTCTTAAATTAAAGCTGAAGTATATAATATCACAAATTAAATTGACAAGCAGTTTAACATTATTGATGCTAATAAATATCTTTAAAGCAATATAAATTTATTGCTAAAAATATCACCTCAGCTGGTGTTTCAATCAAATATAGAGAATTGGCACCGAAAACGACTATAAGTTATAGTTAAATTATGATAATTGTGCAACTTTTTTCATCATGATCAAGATTAATTTTTCCGTATTGATGATGAACGACAAATGGGACTCTCTGAGGTAGTATTTCTTTCGCAGGGAAATTCTAAGATTCCAAGATTCGAAATTGATTCCAGATCCAATAGTGAATTATTTAACTAGATTAATTGCACAAATGAGGTGATCAATATTCGCCGCCGCTCGCTCATATGATCGATCGCGTTAAGCTACGCGTGATAGATAAGATACGAGGAGCTCGAAGTGAATCGATGCCGGGCAACTTTAGTATGCATAAGTTTTGCGTGCACCATTGCCTGATTAATTTGGCAAAAACAAATGGACGCGGCCGTGATCGTCCGCATGATTAATGAAGTAATGAAGTCTTGACTAACCCTTTAATGGGGCAACGCGCGGCCGCGTCGATTGTCAGTCAGGGAATCGGCGACCAGTGCCCTCGCCACGGCAGGAAAATCAATTTGGTTAATTACAATTAATCGCACGTTTTGTTGGAATCGCACGTGAGTTATTTCATCAATTAAAAATGTAGATTGCCCCGGTTCGGGCGGGCCTCGTCTCGCTTTATTTTCGGTTAAACGCGCGCTCGCTTAAGCTGCCGGACGCTTAAAGCGTCCTCCGTCTGATGAGTCTATTATAAAATTAATAACTATAAATCTCAGCAGAGAAAGAGAAAGAGCGTCGGCGACGGTAGCACGTGGCGGGCCGTTTTTCATACTCCGGTTAATTATACGCGACTGCAAATTGAGCGCGACGAGTAACGAGCACCTTACCGTCGTTTCTTTTTTTTTCTCTTTCTCATATCGAAATTACATGGATGATGTGTACGACGCATTTTTCCTAACGCACTGTCGCAACGAGAAACATCCATCTTTTCGTTGCAACAGCGTGAATGATTTTCCTTCGTCGAACGTTACTCCCATTCTTACGAAACAACAAAATTACTGAATAATGAAAGTTGCTTTTTTAATTGCTTTTTAAACTAGCTTTTTAAACTAGCTTTTTAAACTGTGTGCACATTAATTCTACATATAACTTATTATCTTCATAGCTGCCACTGTATTTTTTTGTACCACTGTATTTTTCTTTGAGTGTAAAATTAGGGACAAATATTTTTTCAATGCAGATATACTCAGAAAGAAAGACATAATGGTAGCAACTATAAAAGCAACTATAAAACTATAAAAATTTTACAATTAAAGTACATAAATTATTTTTAAATTTCAATAATTATAAAATAGCTTATTATTCTACTTTACAATAATTCTAT
>Ga0157362_1001025_pt1 | contig 11088 bp, 7 predicted proteins | sample AttlaeALBM3_FD_111480 | JGI IMG/M metagenome (GOLD analysis project Ga0157362, IMG submission 111480) | Fungus gardens microbial communities from leaf cutter ant in Ribeirão Preto, State of São Paulo, Brazil - Atta laevigata ALBM3 | ecosystem: Host-associated > Fungi > Mycelium > Unclassified ... | reverse complement strand
GCAATGATAATGAGAAAAAGCACAACTTTTTTCTTTCATGTTTTTCGAGAAAAACTCGGACTTTTCACATCATTACAGAATATCTAAAAAATACGAGATAGATTTTATTCCGATAAAGTTGATTTTTTACGAGATTTTATTGTTCTTTTTATCATAAAAAGAAGACATATAAAATTCTTCTGTTCAAAGTAGTGACACGTTTATAATATTAAAATAGCATAAGTAAATATGAATCGGTTTTTTCGTACTAATATTCGTTAGTTATAAAGCAAAGAATATTCAGTTACTCAATGCATATTCTATCGTACTTAGGTAATCGCCGTACGCTATCCAGATAGTGTGCAAATAATACCGTTACAAGAACACGACATCCTAGGCATCTATCGTGTACACCTGGTGTCGTTGCCTCCTGACGCCAATCGTGTGAGATGTTTTAACGAGCGAACTTCTGCCTGCAAATTTTCGCGCAATCGTTCTTATGTAAGAGATCTGATATCGATCCGTGGATAGATGTTCGCCGCGCATTAGCAACCCGATACCGTTATAAATAACATTCGTCACTTTCGTGAACGTTAACAATGTGGTCATTTGCAATGCCTAGTCATAACAATAACCACACAATGACAAAGGAAAAGTTCTATTGGTAAGAGAAAGAGAAACCGTAGATTATTATTCGCGGTTATTATTCGTACGCCTGATCAATACGAGTGGGAGAATTTATCATAGTCCAATACTTAAAAAATCACCCGGGGAACTCTCAACAATCGGATCATTTGTTTTGAAAAGCGTATGAGTCAGTACAATTGAATTTCATAATGGAGAGACAAAGAGATATAGCGGAGAATAAATGATACTCTGTGTAGATACCCGCGTATAGATTCGGATTGAGTTACGTTTTCTAAAAGCATTGCACTCTGTACGTTTAATTTTTTTTCTAAAATGTACTACTTTAAAGCTTCAACACGTTCCTGTAGTTTCTACATTCAATGTGCAAAGAAGGACATATTTTGCATGATCAATAAACATTGAATTAAATTGAGTGATAATTTGTATTGAAAGATGGCTTTTCAATTTCATTTTGTTAGTCAATAGCCGCAACAAATACTGCGTTTGCAAATAGCAATAAATATTGATACTGATGCTGCCGTTATTAGCGAGATTTTAATTCCCCAGAAATGCAGATTGCATGGAAAGTAATCGCAAATTCACGGAAAGAGAAATATCTCATACATTACGCGTATTATCAGCACATATGTGCCGTTGTTTTGTCGGCGATTGTTCTGTCTCTCTGCGAGAAGTGGAATGCTTTGCCGCAGGATCACAAATTATCATAACGACATTCCGAGGCTATCGTCAATGCCGTCCGTTTGCCTGAACGAACTAAATACAATGATTCTATTTTCCAATAAAGAAAAAAACATGCGACCTTCAATTTCACGCCGATACAATTTTCATAAACAATTTACGCTATTTTAATATGATAAAACAAATTAACTTACATAAATATATAAAATATACAGAGAGAGCACTCTCTGTATAGTTTATCAAGCAAGAAGAATTTGAAGAAAAATCAATAATGTTAATCTTGTTTCTATATTACTTTGTATGATATATATGCAAATTTTAATCGCCAATGATTGCATTTAGATTGAATCGACTCAGGAGGAGATAAACGAAGTACTTTTTAATTACAACCATATTCCGCATTCTGTGCGCGGCTCGAAACGTGACGGCAACTACGAGAAGCGCGGGAAACCGTAACGAAATCGTGATCCATCTTAATACAGGTCTCACGATTATTGCGAGAGACTGTCGCATCGTCCGTGGCCGCTGGGCATCAAAGCCATCGTCGAGCAAAGTATTTTACGTATAAATGAAAATCATGGGTTGCGCGCCGAGTTTATATATGTACCTCTTTCCTCGTCTTCCTCTTTGCCTTCCGAGACCCAAGTGTTATTAGGTGAAAGAAAAAAGAAAGGCGAAGAGATGAGTCAAGAAAAAGATGGGCTACCGCACGCTGATGGGAGCTAGGAACGAGCCATTAAGCTTGTTAAGATTTAAATCCATAGCCGGGTACGAGATTTTCCATGCGGTTTCCGCTTGACGGGCGTGGCGTCTGTTCTCCATCCATATAGGCGACCTATACGTCCCACATCTTCAACACGATCTGCGTTTTCTCTCTGCGGAGCCGCGAGTATGCGATAATCGAGCCGTGAGCTCGCCTACGTGGTAACTGTACATTGTGGGTCATTGCTTGCGATAAGTGCCCTGAATGTCCGACATTTTTGCGAGATGTTAATGGGCTCGATCTTGGACACCGTGCACGCGCGGGGATATATTCTCCTTTATCGATTAGCTATGCCTACCCGACACGTCGAAATGTCATAGAGAAGCGGTTATGGGCGAAATTAAATTTGCATAAACGTCACACAGGCCGGCTCGACTTGCTCGCTCGCTATGGATTTATGTCAGTCTTCCGGGACGGAAATCGTGCGGCTGGAGGGCAGTTACTCTCCTAGAGGAAATTCACCTACTTTTGACGATTATGCACGATTTCACGCGGCAATCTCGATCGTTTCGTCGTGATCCATCATTATCGATACGTAAAATATCCTTCCTCTTTAACGTTTATGACACTTCCCGTTAATGACACTTTGATAAATCGGGCTTCGAACTTTATCAAACGCATAATTACAAAGTTATTTGGAAATTATTTTCTCACTCAATTAAACTGAAAGAATGCGAAACAAAAAGCAACATTCATTTTAGACGATTTTCTTTAACTCGACTGGTACAATAATAACTCAATGCTGAAAATTGCAATGTTACAATAAATAATAATTGAGAATTATTGAACTCCCTTTTCTATCAATAATTGAACGAAAAGAAACAATTAAAGTTATCAAATTCGTTAAAGCATTGTCAGAAAATAGAGTAATTAATGATAAGATTTCGAATATTAACGCTGTCTAACTTATTGTATCTTGGACTCAATGTGTGAGAAAAATACATAAAGAAACTTTCTATAAATTATATTAAAATGTGAGTACTTTTAATAAAATAACATTTGCAATTGACAGAATAGATATGTAAAATATAAACTTCTCTTGTGTTCCGATATAATCAATAAACGATCATATATTTAAAATTAAATTATGTATAATCAGAAAACAAAACAAGCTATATGACAATTGAATTGAAATAAATATAATTTTATTCTATTCTGATATAAAATGAGAGAGTTTTTTGTACATTTTACAAGTGTACTCTATCAAACGCAAATATTATTTCATTGAAAAATATTTCTATTTTAATATATTTTTTGTAAAAATATTCATTGTGTGTTTTCTCTTCTGACGCCATCAATCTGAAGAGAATCCGTGATGAGTGGTTGGGAATTCTTTAATGGATTGCTGTCTTCCGCCGAGACTAAAGTGCAAAATCTCCTCAATTTACGATCGAAAGTCTCGAACCGTCATGGTTACGTGCAAGAACGCACGATCAATCGATCGCGGATCTACATTTTTAATGGCACCGATAACGCACCTGGCGCAATAATGCGCCTTGATGAATAAAATGTATGTGTATTTCATGTCGCGGTCCGTAGGAGTGCTCCCGTTTTCCGAGATAATCGCGGTTAGAAACTTGCTGATCCTGTTTACGAGCCAATTGCGAATTAAACTCGAAGGAAATCGCTTCGTCCGGGCGATCGTCGCGCACATGTATGCCTTTTATCGACAACGCGAGCGTAATCGGATGCGCGCGTAATCAACTCGTGGTTATTCCGAATTAACTTAAGCGATAAAACAATTAACGGGCTCGAGGTAAAGATTATTGATGCTTATTGATGGTTATGCATCCGATGCGTGATTTGAGATTCAATTGCAATTTCCGAAACACGCATAAGTCGTGAAAACTCGATGAGCTGTTATCGCGATCGGCTACTAGATACGATTATCAATTGGATTCGTTAAATCAATGAGATAAGAACTCTTCTCTGCGAGTATGATTACAAACCCACAGAGATATAATTCAAAGATAACAAAAATAGTAAACAAGATCTTTTGCAATAACATGGTACACTGATATTGAAATGAATATCGATGTAAATATCCTCGTCGTTTTCAGAATGTCGATGTAAATATCCTCGTAGCTTTTTACCTTCGTATGAAATATGGCGAAAATCCTCGGTAGCACGAGCGATGGCGGTGAGGATCTGCAACGTCATCGCGTACACGGTCCACCGTTCCATCTTGGCCGCGTGCAGTTCCCGCTTCTGCAACATGAAACATCGATTTTTTATTCTGACACATTCTTTTACAGGTCATATGGGAGTGGAACCCAGAATCGATTATTAGGGCTTCTAATTGGGACGCGAAGCCTCTCGGGTAGCACGCATTACTGGGGTCGAGAAAGCTTGATTAATGGAGGGATATTGGGAAAAGGGCGAAATGCTCATAAAAATAGTCAACAAGAGAAAAAAAAGGAAATGACAAATTGATGCAAGAGAGAGCAAGGCTCTCTATCTTCGTTTCCTTGACATTTGCATGTTCGTGTCGTTAGGTTATGTCCAACGAAATGGCCTTGGACATTTTCTATGTCTGCAAATAAGCGGGCAATGCGGGCACGCTGCAATTAATTGCACAGAGATAAACCGCGTGATTTGACGGTGCAATTAAGATCGATAGGATCATTTCTGAGTAATTTGGGACAGATTTTACCAATGATTTCTTCGCCGATTCTCGACGATGTAACTAATCGCAGTCACGTGTGTTCCGTAATGTTCATCAATTAAGTCACCAACGGTTCATCTAGTCGGTCTGGAAGGATCTTCGAGATCATTTTCAATTGTCTCAGTTCTCGTTAATGCAAATCGCAACAATTAAATCCACGCGTGTGGCGATCATAGCAGCGTTTCGTTTAATGAATTTGAAACTGATTCGATAAGTTAATAAAGTCCTATTAATTCTAGAAACTAAATTAACAATATAGGAGAGAAGTGAAACTGGAAACTATATACTAAACGCAACAATATGAGAAAGTTATACGAGAGTTTCTATTTGTAATAGACAATATAATCACATCTGTTTCATCATGTGAATTTCATTCAATGTTAATTAACAATTTCGATTTTTCTTTTCTTCTTTTTGCGAAATTATTACATTTGTAAATAAAAGATAAACTTTCTTAATGAAAACTTTTTCTTTCGGTTGTAATTCTTTTCGTTCACCACAGTTAAAAATTGCTTCTTTCAACAGCGTATTTATTAAACAAAAGAACTTAAGATTAAATGACTACACGAGCGTTTTGTAACGAAGAGTATAGCCCAACACGTATCCAATTAACGTGCGACTATTTAAAGGCTAGCCGAGTTAGTGCGCCAATCGTAGAATCGGCTTCTTACGCGGTACCATTATGTCGAATAATTACCAGATCACCTTGAGATCGGACAAAAATCACGACCGGACAAGTCGATTGGGATCCTCAGAGAAGCTTTATATCTCGCCAGTGCTACCGCTCTTCTCAATGGATGGTAATTAATTATGCGACCCGAAGCACTCGGATCAACGACGCTTCTGTCCTGTCAATTAACGTCCACCTTTGTTACTCGCTCCAGTCCGTTCACAAAAAACTGTCACGATTATCTGGCGAACATGTATTCAATCAAATATAGTATGGTCATGTAGAATCACGCTTTCTTAGTGCAAAAGCATTGTGAAAAACCACAAAACAGTGTTGAATAAAATTTTATATCAATAATTTATTGAATTAGAGAGATATATCTATTTATATTATTTTGATAAAATATTTTAATTTTGATGGAATATAATTTTGTATGATACAAATAGAAAGGCAGATATACTTTCCTCATAAAATTATTTTCTGACCATCTCATTTATTACAGTAAAAGTCTAACAATTCAATGTTGAAAATAAACCGCAATAAATTGCTATAAAACTATTCATTAAAAAGAGAATAATTAGCCTTGAAATTTCAAAGGCGGATTCTGTTCTATTCCGTTCTGCGATGATTACGTAAAAACGGACTTGGATAATTCAGTCGATCTCTCCTTTTATGCTTATTTTTCAACGGTCAGCCACGATTATCGCGTTCCAATTCGTTTTGGACCTTGCGGCAATAATGAAAAAAAAGGTGGCAAGCGGGATATCTGTATGTATGCATCCTGGCAACGATCGGAACGACCTTAATGCACGTGAGGCTTCCGAGGAATGCAGATGCGCGTATCTCCTGCGAGATGATTTATTCATTTTGGCATCGTGAGATCCGCCTATGACGCGAGAGAATACTCTATGGCGAACTCTCGATGTTGTACGTCATTCATCGATATTCATAAATGTCACAGCTAGATCCGTGTGATTCTGACAGATTGACCTTACGTCTTATCTCATGTAATGTTATACTCGCTCGATCGCGACGACTTAGACTATTTAAAGCAGGCCTGTCCAATTTGAGCTCCGGAACCAAAACGCAAAGCCATCGACATAAAAAAATTCAATGTAAGATTTCAGGGACTGTAAAGTATTGATAAGTGTGATCGGTCGGATCACACGTATCGGCACTTTACTGTCCTCGAAATCTTACTCCTATTGATTTTTTGCGTCGATGGCTTTGCATTTTGGCTCCGGAGTTGAAATTGGACAGGTCTGATTTATAGAATTAGATATAAAGGCAACGATGGATTTTAGATCCGCTCTATTAAAAAAAAAAAAGAGAGAAGAAGAAAATATCTTTATTTATTTAAGTATCATAAATCTAACGCCATGTCAAATAGAGTATTGAGCAATATCGATAGACAATCACGGGATTCATATATTTATTTTCGTGATAACGAATCAGTCCAAAGTGATTGAACGATATCTCGTGTCGAAGACACAGATTTAGCGATTCTCGCAAATCAAATGAACGTTTAATCGTTATGGACGACGATAACCGTAGGTTTATACGCTATCGAAACTGCATCTGTGGATTTATGTACACGCGCATCAATGATGAATGGATCAACGAAATCTAAAGGGGATGTCGTTATTATCGAAGAGCGCCTACATGGCGAATAAGAAATATCTAGCTAATTAAGCTGATAAATGCATGTACTATGTGTACACGCGGTAATTTGTTAGACTGCGCTCAGCGTTTCAGATGTTAATGTCAAGTGGAAAGCATGCTTTCCTGGGTATGTCACAGCTCGCAAATTACAAAGTAAAAATATACTCATGATTATTTATGTATATTTATATTTATTATTGATATATCTATGTCATAGAACACAACTGTTTCAGTACTCTTTTTCTCATCTTTCTTAAGAAAAGAATAATAGAAACAGACAATGAGAAGGCTAAAAAGAATAATATCTTACCTGTGAAAAGAGATTAATGGTTACTCGTTGCGAATGGATTAATTTTCTCTTTATTCTTTTACTTCTTTTTGTTCTTCAACACAAATGAAATTTTGTTTTATTTCATATAATTAAGGGTAGATATTATACATCTTACACTGAACTCACATGGAGTTAGTTTCTCATCTTTATTAAATTACATTCAAGATTCACGATTCTTGGCTGAATACATTGCTATTGATCAGTAACTTCAAAATTATGTCATTTTATATTTCTTATCTATTCAAAAGACATCGTTATACAATTCCAAGAACTTGACCACGTCTTAACCCATCAAAGAACGTTGATTAAAGCAATCACTATATTCTTTGTCCTAGCAATCTAATCGCGGCTTCATTTTCATTATCGCCTCGCTATAATCATTACTTTATATCGTCTGTTTGTTGGCTCATGTGTCGATGTTTATGAATTCTCGACTGTACCTCCGTATTCTCCGTATCTTACGACACGTTGGGCTCGAGCTTAAGCTCATCCGTTATTTCGCTAGCATCCGTGGCCTCTATCGCGCTCGGATCTCAGGTTCGAGTAGCAGAATACACGTATCTATCCATCCATTTCTATTCGTTTATCTAAGAAATGCGCGATGTTACTTTACTCGTCGTGGACCATAGCAACGCGGACATTTATGACTGTACCATTAGTCTTTATACTCGGCGTCCCGCGACGTGCCGAGATCTATCGCTATTTTGTGCTCGAACTCGCGTCCCGCTCGACTGCGCCTATCTATTCGCTGCGACCTATTTATATGAATGTATATCCCAGAGAGAGAGAAAGACTATGCCGTAGCTTATTTTATTCCGGCGTAAAGTAAGACACGTCTCACCCCGCGTTTATCGCGAAGTAAACTCATAAAACTCGTGAATCGCGCGCATGTAGACCACACAGAGCGATTCGACGCGATCCAAAAGTCAGGGTGTACACGAGGTAACACAATAGACGATATACACTACTCGATGAAATGGGGCATGTAAAGGAGTTAGGTGGTATCGCTTCTCGTGTCACAGAGACGCTGTTTGCTATTTTGCACGCAATGCGTCCGAATTTGCGAATGTTTTTCATCAGACTATTTTATTATTTTTTAGACTGTTAGTTATACGAATATCTATTTTTTAATTTTACAGAAATACTTCGTCTAGATATATTTTGTCACGCTTTCGATTTTTAATCTAAACGAATTCGTCAGACTTTATAGTCATGATTTTATTTTATCACCGGAGGATATCCATCGTTCTTCGCTGTAGATATTCTTCTTTATAAAGTGTAGATACATAATATATCACAACCATGATTTGCTCGCATGCCCTCCCAAGTAGATAATGATGTAATCATTTATGTAAATTATTATGTAAATATTGAAGCGATTTTCGCTTACAATATTTTAAGGATTAACGATTGTCTCCATAAAAGACCGGCCTCTGTAAAAGACCGTAACATATTTTGGCACGTCAAGTAGCATGGATACACTAAATCGATATTCGGACAAGAACCGGTATATCGCAGCGTGATATGACTGTTGGCTAAATCGATATTACACTCGCATATTATAAAGAGTGAAAAGAGTGCCGCATTATGTTGCATATTGAAAGATAATATTGCCTAATAATACATTCCTGATCGTGCGCGTCAAAATAATTCATCGTGATCGTTCAACCGTAATTATTTCCCATTCAAGCAACCATCGCATTTGTTCAAACAAACGTTCTCTTTTGCTCATGCGAAATCCATGATCAGAAGAGAGTGCGGTTGGTCATGGACTGTGCACGATGATCCAGGTGTGTGAATGCGGTAGACGTGGACACAGGCTACTTACGTCCTGTACAAGACTTGGACCACACGAGACAGACGGCACCAGATGAACGGTAGAGACTGGCAAGGTCGTCGACCTCGCCTACGACTTGGTACCAGCAGCTGCTCTTTTACGCTAAGATCGAGACTGTGACCAACTGTGACGTTGCAAATACGATCGCGATAATGTCGCGAATGATCGATTTATTCTATCCGCTTTCCCTTTACAACATGCACTGTGCCTGGCGCCATGATAAGAATGCATGTACTCGAATGCGGAAAGAGTAAGTTTACTAACAATAGATATGTCTAATATAGAATTGACCACTGCATCGATAATGTTGTTTTAACATTGATAACGCTACCTTGTGATTATTGAACGATATTATCCTAATTCATAAGTCGAAATCAAGTTAATATCGATTGATTTTTTTGGATTTGATATCGACTATATTTTCAATTGATCTTCGAAGAAGAATCTTCGATCTTACCAATGCATCGAGAAGATCGACGTTTTATCAACGCTGCATTGATAAAATGTTGATCTTCTTCGAAAATCAATTGAAAATGTAGTCGATATCAAATCCAAAAAAATCAATCGATTTGAAATCGACTTGTGAACCTGGGATATACATTCACTCGAATTCAATGTAAAAAAAAGTTGCAAATTAAAATCATTAAAGAATTAGAAAAAATTATTCATACGTTAATTTTCATTAATTTGTTTGAATTAAAATAATTATGAATTTTCGTAAAAATTAATTTCTGTGAGAGAATCTGATCTCATAAGTTTTCTCGATCGATAACTCCAGGATACACTATGTAACAAATGGAACGGCATGATCATCAAAAATGCAACTACACGATTTGTTAGCGTTCCTCTCTTTCCTTCTCTGTATTTCTTTTGTCTTTCGCCGTCCGTCATCATGACAGCTTGCTTTCTCGTCTATGAATAGATAGCGACATAAAAGAGGACATAAGACAAGAGAGAACAAGCGAACCCACGTGGTTAAAACGACGGTATACATGTGTGTATCTACCTATTCCGAGTGCAACGCGTGAGGGAGGAAACTTTTCAATACCTTTTACATTTATATTTACATGTATGTATCAATGAACTCAAATCGATAATCCGATAATTCGTTAAGCATTTCTTGGATGAGATGAGTAAAATATTTATAATGATAATAAACGCATAGCCAATTCATCATTTTGGGAAACGTGGGAAATTAAAGATATAACTTTATATTCAATTTATATAATATGTCACTCCTTGTTAAATTAAATTAATTAAAATTGTAATTAATGTAAATAAAATTGTTATATATAAGAAACCGTTTAAAAAGAAATATCATCCTCTTCAAAATATTTAGTATTATTTAAATAATGTAAATTTTCTAGAAATTTGTAATAAGTGTCTACCATAAAATTAATTGTAAAATAAATTTAAATCACGCAAATTAAAATAAGTTAAAAAATATAAATGTAATTTAAGATATCTTTGTGATCTTCAAATATAATATGAATAAAAATAAACAAAATGTCTGACAAAAGAGAAAAAAGAATCGTTTTTTCGTAAGTAAGACGAAGGGACCCGACGGAATTCCGCGTGTTTTTCTCACACGTCCTTCCTTCCTATGTAAGATATTCCGGACGACATCGCGGTGGTCCTCGTAGGGTGAACATTTTAAAAGGCTCGTGCAATAATATACGAGCGCTACAGTGGTCCCAAAATATTTAAAGGGACGCATGGCTGCCCTTTCAAATATTAATATCTTGTGTACTTCTTCGCATCTACTCTTGTTGAAGGCATCTGTGTGAAGGGCTCTTGATTAAAAGTTTATTTCTCGTGAACACATTACGCACGGTTTGTTTCTTATCGCGTTTTG
>Ga0157362_1001024_pt1 | contig 11093 bp, 9 predicted proteins | sample AttlaeALBM3_FD_111480 | JGI IMG/M metagenome (GOLD analysis project Ga0157362, IMG submission 111480) | Fungus gardens microbial communities from leaf cutter ant in Ribeirão Preto, State of São Paulo, Brazil - Atta laevigata ALBM3 | ecosystem: Host-associated > Fungi > Mycelium > Unclassified ... | reverse complement strand
TCATTATGAAAATTAAAGATTAATTATAAACAGACATTTGGGACTTTTAGAGTTTACGCAAATTACTAAAGACAAACATAAATCGTTGAAACAATTCATTGTATACGGTTGCACTTGAAGGCTCTAGAAGTTTTAAATGAACCTGTGAATCATTGGCATACTATCATTATTTTCCTTGCGAGGAGTAAATTAGATTACCATTTGCAGCGTAAGTGGAAAGAAGTTGTAAGATAACTAAATCAGAATCATATGCCTATAATCAAGGATTTTTTCAAATTTTTGAAAGGGATGCACCTTTGATATGTTGGAAGGCAATAAAGTTAAATAAAAGGATATGCAGGTAAAAAGCAAGTAAAAAGAGTGACAAATGAATTGCATTAGCTGTTTCTTTACAGACATATTCCGTTTGCAAAGATAACCATTGTATTTATAATTGTGTGAAATTTCTAAAACAGTTTCTGTTTCAGATAGACATACAGAGATAAGAAAAACACAGAAAAACTATGTCATATCAATTGTTTAAAATCGGGACATTACGTTAAGAAAGGACAAATTCATAAGCTGTCGCAAATGCTAAAGCACATAATATCTTGCTACATATAGTCTATTGAATCAGAGGAACAAACTAATTGTTTAATGTATTTTTCGTCTGTTTTTCAAGTCTAATTATATATTTTGTTTTTACATTGTTAACACGGTCATACTGTTAACACCATTTTGTGTGGATAAGAGCGAATAAGAGATCTGTTGCGCGCGCATATATGGTATGCTTCTTGTGAATGTGTCGTTCGCGGTCTAGCGTGGCTGTTTTTTTCTTTCTCTCTGTTCTCTCAGTGTATGCAAGACGTATATGGTAACCGTAAAGGCTCAATAGCCTAGAATCGTTTAGCAGAACAAGAAACACAGTTTCAAACATGGCAGATCGACTTAAGGAGTATCGGAAAGTTCGACAGGATGTACTTCCAAGCCTGGAAATTCCAGATGAAAGCAGTCTTTGTTGCAAATAGATTCGCATAGAGAAATGAGAAGAAGCAACGACAGATAATCAAAGAGCACAATGGGACAGGAAAAAATGCCAAAATAATTATATCGTCATCAATAGAATACAACTTGAATTTCTGTTGACCTGCAATACGGCAGCTAAAATGTGGAACAAACTAAACTTTGTGTACAAATGTACACAAACAAAAGTGAGTCGAATAAATTACTTCTAATGACTTCGAATGACCCGATTCCGCGAGTACAAAATGGCGCGGATAGATAGATGAATTACATTGATGATCGGAGAGACTGTTTTGAACGTAACTTTGATGGCTAAAATTTTGGGAAGCTTGCTTGAAAAATGTAATGTTCTCGTGATTGCCCGGGATATTGTGGAGAGTGCGAACCAAATGTTTGACAAGTTAAAAAAGCGTCTCATCAAAGAGGAAGCTAGAAAGCATGTAACAGACGAGGTGACTAGCGCGCTCCACAAATCTAAAATCAAACAAGATATGACCGAGAGCAACAGAAAAGAAGATAGAGCTTTCAAAGAAAACAAAGTTTTCAAAGAAGGAGTCTTTTTATTGTCACAAACCAGGCCACATAAAAAAGTGCTGAAAGAAAAAGATCGAGACATCTGAAACAAGGAGAAACAGAAGAACAATGATTCAAGAATTGAATCAGCTTTCTCGGTTGAAATTATGAAAAAAAAATCCTAATCTAACGATGAAGGACATGTGGATCTTCGATAGTGGAGCATCGAAACATATGACGTATCAGTCCGATGTATCTGGAATTTTAACCTTCATTCTTATGAAGATGAGCATGTTTCTTTAGATGGCACAAAGTGTAAGATGCATGGGCGAGGCACTGTACATAAAGACTCTTGTAACCGATCAATGATTAGACAGCATACTGGAGGAAGTACTCTACGTGCCTTTTAATAAAAATCTTTTCCCCGTAGATGCGTGCAATAAAAACTACGAGTATAAAGCAGTTTTTAAAAATGATTCCGTGTAACTGTTCCTGGACGATATACTAAAAGCTAGTGGCATAAAACGCAAATAATCTTATCTTAACGCATAATAATCTTTTTCGTATATTTTTTTAAGCGTTCAAGAAACAATACATATTTGATAATTTACAATGAACATGAAGTGTTGGCATGATTATCTTGGTCATATAAACTACAAATACAATACATAAGATTGATATGCAAAGAGAAACTAATCAGCGATTCGATGATTGACGTCAAGATAACAGAGAACTTCTGCGAGGCATGTCAATACGGTAAGCAACACCAACACTTTTTGACAAACCGCTACTCGAAGAGTTAATTAATAGTGACGTCTGGAAAAATATCACAAGAAGATGGGAGGCTCTAACTATTTCGTAAATTTTAAAGTAATTGTACAGTCTACTGTATATTTCATTACACTATGGTATAATTTATTGAACACAAAACTGATGTTCTAGACAAACTAAAAGAATGCGTCGCATCGTTGAAAACAAATTTCAGAGACATATTAAAACTCTACGTGTGAATGATAAAGAATACTATATAATGAATAAACATTGAGGTTCTTACGTGGAAAAGAAATAAACATCGGAAATAAACAAGGGGAATAACTCCTTTTGCCTTCGAACAAGATGGAGTTAAAAAGAACAATAAATCGTTGGTCAAAAGCGCACGTGCCATGCAAGATGCTAAGAACTTATCCGTGAAGAGTGGACAGAAGCCATTAATATTGCTTGCTATATCCTGAATCGCATACTAATACTGCAAGTAATCAAGGCATGATTCTTTATTCTTTAAACTTATATGAATAGAAAACCATTGATTATATCAGGATATTTGTCCAGAATTTTTCATCCACATTCCCAAGCAATTAAGAAAGAAATAAGATCAAATAGCCCAAAAATTACTTCTAGTTGGTTATCAATTCGTGTATAATTACAGATTATACAATCCACAAACTGGGAAGATCATCGCGTCAAGAGACATCATCATTCACGAGCGACCATCAATAACAAAATTTAAATAGAGAATTGAAAATGACAATAGGAACGTAGTATACAAAATGACGATGATCAAATCAATGAGTTCAATCAACATGGTAGTGAACATCAGAACGACAAAGATGTTCAGATAAATGTCAAAATAATTAATTGAATCACTTGACAGATCAAAATAAAGTTAGAACCTTGAGAGATAGAAATATATTAAAATTCTCAACTTGATATCAATCAAATCTGGACGAGCTTTTGTTGTATAAAGAAGTAATATCTAGTGAAGATGTTGAACTGGAAGAAAGCAATCAGTAAAAATCTAAGATCTCATGAACTCAATGGCATATTGATCTATGAAGACCTGCCTGAAGGGAAGCAAATTCTTGGATCTAAATGGATTTTCAAAAAGAAACATGCACGACTATGCCAATCACTATAAAGCTCGGTTATGCGCAAAAGATTTCACTCAGAAGTAAGGAATCGACTATTAGGAAATCTTATCGCCTGTGGCCAAATAACTCAATACGTATTATGCTGGCTCTTGGTGCACTAAAGAATAGAAGATTTAACAATTCGATCAAAACGATATTCCTTAACGAGGACCTTATAGAAGACTTACATGGAGATTTCAAAAGAGATAACATCCGAACAAGGTTTGTAAATTGTGTAAGTATCTTTGTATGAACTGAAACAAGTGCCACGGATATGGAACTGTAAGTTTGATTTGTTTCTAAAGCATTTTCATTTTGTACCGAGTAAAGTAGACGCATGCGTATACACAAGTAATTTCAAGTCAAGTGAAATCTCATAATTTATATAAATGATAGTCTAATTCTAGCATCATCGAAGGAAACTTTTAAGGTAATTTTAAATGAGCTAGAGTAAAATTTTAGAATTACAATAGACGATGCGAGAAATTATATAGGCATTGAGATAATTCGGGACGTTCAATTGAAGCAAAATCAATTTTTATTTATCAGATATCATATATAAAACGCATTTTTCAAAGATTTAACATCCAAAAATAAAAAGTACTTCCACGGATCTAGATATAAATCTATCTTCGACAAATAAATACGGTGATAATTAGAACAATGTGCCATACCGGCAAGCAATTTAATATTTTTATCAAATATTTTATCAATGTCACGCGACTTGATACGTCCATTGTAAACTACCTAAGTAGATTTGTATCGTGTTTTAATAAAGACCATTGACTTGCTACAAAGAATATTTTTAGATATCCAAAAGGGATATCTAATGAGATCAATATGAGAATCTTATATGGAACCTGCTGGAACGTGCGCCTAAAAGATTTCTCCGACTCATGTCGGCGACTTAAACACCAGACGTTTCATGACTGGCTACTTGTTCATTTTGGCCAATGGTGGAATAACCTGGGGATCTCTTCGATAGAGAACGGTATCACTCAGTATAACTGAAGCAGAATACATTGTAGTGTGCGGCAAAAGAAACGGTGTGATTGAAACAATTGTTATGTGATGGCTATTATAAATGTGAAGAAGCGATCATTATTAAAGTAGACAATCAAAGTGCGTTCAAATTGATCTGTAATCCGGAATATCATAAAAGAAGTAAGCACATTGATATTCGCTATCACTTCATAAGAGAAAAATCTGATATTGGAGATATTGATATTGAATATGCGTATTGTCGAAATCAGCTCACCGATATTTCGATCAAATCAATTTTAAGTCGAGACTTATTTCGGAACTTATTTCGGAATCAAGAATTGATACGATCTGTAAAGATTAGTGGCATTAATCTTAACACTCATCAAAAGATGAGAGTGTTAAGATTAATGTATTTTTCGTTTATTTTTCGAGTCTAATTGAGGGGATGGGCGGAATAAAGGTACAATTCTACTTAAGCCCTTTTTTTCGGCTATTAGTTTTTTTATGTAATATTGATTGTAATAGAGAAGTATTGTAACATATAATTTTTTAAAGATATTACATAAATTCATTTGATATTGTACTTATTTGTATATAATAAAAAAGTAGCAAGTTATTTTAATTTTTATTAATATCAAGATTTTATAATTAGATCTTTATTCCCTTTGTATTTTGTTTTTACATTGTTAATGCGGTAATACTATCATTGTATGCAAATGAGAGATCTGCTATGCGCACATATGGTATGCTTCTTGTCGCGCGTCGTTCGCGATCTGGTGTGGCTGTCTTTTTCTCTTTCTGTGTGTTCTCGCGGTATGTGCAAGACATGTGCAGTAATCGTAAAAGCTTAACATTAATAGTCAAAAGATAGCAATTAGAAATTAATGTGCAACAAAATCTATTAATGCGAGTTGTAATGTTATTTCGTAAAAAGCAAGCGAGCGATTCTGTGAAGGCAGATGTAAATCAAGTTTCGTTACAAATAGTTGCAATTTGAAATCTACTTCGTTAGTCCTTCTAGTCATCTTGCAGGCATATGTTCGAGACATTTAGGGCAAACATGTAAAGCATTATTAGAGCCAGGATCACAGTCACATCTCATTACAAACAAGCTGGTTCGTACAAATATCATGTAATAAGGAAATGCAAGTTCTCAGTTCTCATGAAAAATGCTACGGACATTAAATGCTCTATGTATTGAATCGTGTCATATTAATTTCAAAACAAATGGATTTGGATTATCTAGTACTTCCTATAATAACAGATCAGCTATCACAGATTAAGCTGCATAGGAAGAGCATTATACTTTCTGAAGACCACAGCTTAGCAGATACTTTATTCGACGTACCAGGAATCATAAATCTGGTTATTAGTTCGGAATATTCTAGAATTTGTTATATGTAAGATCAAAGAAGGATGGAAAAATTTAACATAACAGAAAACTTTGCTGGGATGGATGACTGGAAGGAAACTGATGAGTGCAAACTAAAAACATGACTTTCTCCGTTTCATAGTAACAAATCAAATATACAAATCAAAATCACCTCGAGGGATTTAGGAGACAGGAGGAAGTTAACGAATCCCAACTTAATGCACAAAGAAAACACTATGATGAATATTTTACTAAACATACTCACGAAATTCAGATGGGAGATATTTAGTATGCTTATTAAAAGATCCTTACCTTACTCTTAGGAATTTGAAAGAGTTAGCATTGAAGAGATTCCTGGATTGAAGACTAAGACAACCAGTTCTTTAAGAGAAATATGTCATGGAAGATTGTAAGAAGAAACGATAGAATTTGGTTTCTTGGATATTTTAGACAGAGAGTTGTCATATTTTTTGCTATAGTCCGTTTTAAATCAAACAGTTTAAGCACAAAATTCAGAATTGTGTTCGAAGCATCAGTGAAATGCATTAGAAAAGGCAGATTATTGAATAAAACGTTATATAGTTATTATAAATATAGGTACTCAGACTCAATCTTTAAAACGAATTATTGTGTGAATTACATTATGTTACGTTTTCGAATACATTTGTACGTTATGACCGCAGATATCGCGATGATATTCAGATAAATTGTGGAAGCAGAGGAAGACCGGAATTTACAATTGAGATTTTGGAGAAAACAAGACGATGATTCCATAAAAGTATATTCATTAAACATGGTTACGGTACTGCGTGTTCATCATATCTTACGATATTTACAGCAGTTGAGTAAAAAAGATAGAACTCATTTTTCCTTGGCATTGAAAGCATTGCAGTTCGATTTTTATATGGATGATGTGCTCACCGGATCGGATAATGTAGCGGAAACTATCATTTTACAGAAATAATTTGTGGCTTTAATATCAAAGAAATAGTTTTTTTATGGAAATGAAGAGTTAACTCTAAAGAATATTACAGCATTTAGCAACAGACAATAGAAACCAACAAATTGTTGGTAGTGAGCGTAACATAGTAGACAGCGTGCAAGTCTACCATGCTAGGGAACTCGGATTCGATTCCTGGCAGATCCAAGAAATTTTCACGTAATTTCTCTTCTGCAGTTTATCAAGAGTATCTATTGCAAGAAAATCTCTCAAAACTGCCGTTCGAAACCGGTATTAAATTGTATGTCTGTGTACAACCTGCATGCGCACGAGCATGCGTACGAGAGTTAGGTCCGGTATCGATTTTGGGATGTTACGTTATCGGAATGAAATGAAATCAAATTATTGATACTAAACAAGCATGAATCTTTGAAAACATTTGGCATATTATGGAGTCAGAAAATTGATCTTTTGTAGTATAGTATTAAGGACACAGAATTTATTAATAGAGTTACAAAACGTCTAGTATCGAAAGTTTCGAAGGTATATGACCTATTAGATCTTCTCGGGCTAATAATTATAATGGCTAAAATCATTATGCAGCAACTGGGGTTTCTGAATATTGGATGAGACAAGAGTTTGCCAAACAGTTTATTCGCTGTGGAAAAACTAGCTTCATTGGCTCAATTGGAATAGTTAAAAATTGCTCGTTATATCATTAACTCAACTAAAAAACTTGAATTGTTTGGATTTGAGGACATATCTGAAAGGGGAGCGTGCATCTACGCTATCACACAGAATAGGAATGGCATTCTACATTTTAATCTTCTTTTTGTACTAAATTTAGAGTAGCACTCTTGGAAATTATAATTATCAAAATTGAAATTATGCAGCCTTCTTATTAGCACTATGTTATGAACTAGAGTTTTGAGAGATAAAGTGAGCAATACGCAATTATGGAATGACTCCACAATAGTATTTAGTTGGATATGAGCATGTCCTACTAGCTTAAAGACCTTTGTGGCTAACAGAGTGTTTAAGATACAACTTACTTCATAATAATCTTGACATCATGTCTCCTTTCAGGAGAAAACTCAGCAGATATTATTTCAAAAAAGAACATTCGAAAATTCAAAGACAAACAGTTGTTGGTTATGGTTCCCAAGTGAGTATTAAAAATGAGACCTGGCCAGAACAACTCGAGAGTATATTGAAAATACTTGGAAAAAAGGAAGCCAGCAGACAGTGGTCACTTTGCATTCGATTTTACCGAACGTATCTTTATTCGAATGCCTTACAAAAATAATATCTTACTGACTTCGACTTAAAAGAAAACTGTTGTCAGAAAGCGAATAGAAAGCCTCTGAACCATTGGCGAATTGCAAGATGTAGAGATTACGATAGCAAGAATAGTACAAGATAATTCTTTTTATCAGAAATTAGTTATCTGCGTCAGAAACAATCAAAAAGAATAGCAAGCTTAATACATTGGATTCGTTTCTGGATGAGAAGAGATTAATTTGTTAGGAGAGCGCTTGCGACATGCCAGTCTTCCAGAAGAAACGTTCTATAATTTTACCAAAGATCAAGAAACAAGCCTCATCTTCAAAAAAAAACATTTAAGATTACATAATTGTGAGACTGAGCAATTGTTAGCTATTCGATAAAGATCGAGTTTTATCAAGTCGTAGAAAAGCTCGCAAGGTATTTTGCTCCTATCTAAATTGTTTCCAGTTACGTTCATCAGAGAATTCGGTAAAGATGGGCGATCTGTCCAAAGAGAGAGTAATTGGATATTCGCGGCGATTTATTTAGTGGCGTAAATTATGCAGATCTGCTACTTATCAAAGAAAATTGACGCAGAGGTTGAGTTTGTACTTCGAAAGCATACATTGCATTATTTATTTGCTTTAAAACAAAAGCGATCTAGAATTAGTTTGGATCTCACCACAGAAGCGTTTATGATAGCCTTAAAACATTTTACGTTGAAGAAGAAAAAAACGTGTCCATTTGTTTTCAAACAGTGGCACTAATTTTATGGATGCTGATGGAGAATTAAAAGATTAATATAAGTTCCTAAAAGAAAAAGAACAAGTTATGCATATGCAGTTGGCTAGACAGACTACCGAATCCTTGGGCTTTTATTCCTCCGTGAACGCCAAACTTTGGCGGGTTGTGAGAGTCCACTATAAAAGGCGTAAAACGACGCGGTAATAAAAACTTGCTTTTATATTCGAGAAGTATTACACACTTTTTGTTGAAATCGAAGCGACAGTTAATTCTAAACTAATTATTCTATGTTCCAATGATCCTGGAGGCTTATTCGTTTTGATCCCTATGCATTTCTTTGTCGCGATCTTTTGTTTCAGCCTTCTCAGAAAGATTATCTTGATACAACTAATAAATATTTGAGTCGTTGGCAGCATTTTCAGAAGGTGTGTCAAGATTTTTGGAGGTGCTGGCAAAAAAAGTATTTGATAGAGCAGTAACGCCGATATAAATGGTCAAAGAAACCGTAAATCTGCAAAAAGGAATTGCCTTATTTATCATTGACGATAATGAGCCATTACGACGCTATATTGTCTTTTTCACCAGTGCCCAGACGCCATCACGATGCCATATTGTTTTCTTCGCTGATACGCGGATGCGATACGCCGCCATCACAATCAACTACCGTATCGACTTAATCGATAAACGTACTTTGTATTGTCAGAATAGATCATAAGTACAAACATAATGGAAACATTAGATGCGTTGAAACGACTACAAGCGATACCCGTGTAACTAGATTTCAAACATTTCTAGAAAACTACGCGGATGAACCATGAAAATAATTTAGTTTTAGAATCAAGGTTAGAAAAACACAATGATTTGTGGCCTGAATATGACGCGATACAAAAAATTGATCTTCACTTACGACATTCAGGAAAATCTTCGAAGAGAATTTTTTGCAATACAAATGCTAGCTCGGTTGAAACTCATGCAATCGAGATTCAATAGGTTAAGTATTTCCGTCGACGGTCAGATTAATATTGCGATTCAGAATAATCCAAGCGAGGATGATCTTAGCGATCAGATCTTAGCGCAATTACTTATAATTTCTCTGCCAACTTTCAGTAAAATCTATGAACAGTGGCAACAATTTTACGACACATTTAAAACATTAATTCACAATAATCGCACTAAGTTAACCGATTCAAACATTCCATTATTTGAGATCCGCACTGTCAGATGCTGCTGCTAAAATGATTGATTCCATACGAATGACGGATGAAAACTATTCTATTACATTAGAGTTGTTGACTGATCAATGATTTCAGAATATGCGTTTAACTATTAACATACATGTTCACAAATTATTTAACGCACTTACAATAATGAAAGAGTTGTTAGAGTTTGAAAGAGTTATTGCATGAGCAACTAGATAAAAACACTTGCGAATATTACAACTATTAAAGGAATCCATTAACACGGGGACAACGTTCATTATATATTTAGTTGCTAGCAAGTTAAAGCCCATAACACGAGGAAAATAGCATTTAAAAATAATTCAAGAAAGGGCTTCTACCATTAACCAGTCATTCGAATTTCTTATCATAAGATACGAATATCTCAAAGCACGTTTCCCAGCGCAAACGAAGCTTGTTTCCACAAAGGTTGCTAATCCAAAAACAAATCATGTAAATTCAAATAAAAAGGTCAAAATTCTACTTAACTCATGTAGCCACGAAGCGAGGTAGATGTTTTATGTAAACAACGCATAAAATACATTCATGTAAGATTTTTAAGAAACTATTAGTTGAATGAGGCAAAAAGGCTTAATCTGTGTTATAATTGTTGAGTTCAAATCACATGATACAAAAATGTACATCTCACACTTGCAAACATTGTTCGAAAAAACATCACACATTACTTTACGTAATGAATTATTCAATAATTTCAGTCAGAATTCAGCCAATTTTGATAAAAACTGAATGAAAGTAATAATTCAAAAATAAGTACTCAAATAAGTGCACTAGCAGCAGCTTCGGTTTCGCATTTTGCAGATGACCGGTTCTAATAAAGCTAATTCCGAAGTTTTATTGTATAGATTGTTCATATTGATAGTTCATGCAAATTTCATTAGGGCTCTGTTTAATAACGGATCACAATCGAGTTTTGTAATCAAATCATCGATTGTGCCAACGATTAGGACTTAACACAGAAAAGATAAGGCACTCGATTTTATCTTTAAATTTAATTGAAATACCGATCACGGAGACAACACAAACAACAATAGCATTGCTACGAGACAAACATTCGACTGTTCATTGTTGATCAAGTCACACGACTCATTTCTAACGAACCTATCAAACTCAATTCCATAAGCCTGTCT
>Ga0157362_1001023_pt1 | contig 11094 bp, 6 predicted proteins | sample AttlaeALBM3_FD_111480 | JGI IMG/M metagenome (GOLD analysis project Ga0157362, IMG submission 111480) | Fungus gardens microbial communities from leaf cutter ant in Ribeirão Preto, State of São Paulo, Brazil - Atta laevigata ALBM3 | ecosystem: Host-associated > Fungi > Mycelium > Unclassified ... | reverse complement strand
AGAAAACATGGGCCTGTCAGATCGGGAATGCGTAGGTATTATGGGCAGGCGGACAAGAAGAAGAACAGGAAAGTCTCGGTGAACTCGGCCTAAGGCGTTTGCGGGCCTGAGCGTTCGGCGCGCTCTGTACTTACCGCGAAATGAATCAAGTCGCTGGTTCCAAGGCGGGCAGGTGCTTATTACTCACTCGTAGAGACCACGTACGCCACCCTCTCTCTCTCTCTCTCTCTCTCTCTCTCTCTCTCTCTCTCTCTCTCTCTCCTTTCTCTCCATATATCCTCGCACGGAAACCTCCCTTGCCCTTCGGCTTCGGCTCGAAACTCCTCCTTTATCGTTCGCTCTTCGAATACCTCGGAAATCTCTTTCTCTCTCTCGCCCACCATCTCCTCTTTGTCGCTTCTCTCATTGCAAAGCTCGCGATTATCGCGCGTGAGACTAATGCTCGTAGTCCACCGTGAACTTCCCGCTAGAAATTCCAGATTCCGATTCCGATATTACTGCGGATATCTGCAAGTTGCGCGGCGCCGCCCGCGCCGTTTCGCTCGACGCCAAGATTTCTACGTGGAGTTCGATCGTAGATCGTGCAGACCGTTTGCACTTAGATGGTGCCAACGAGTAAATCAAATTCGGCCACGTCGAAACTTCTCTCTTGCCTTAAGGCCGATCTTCATGCGATCGCCGACGGCTTAATCGGTGCCTTTTCCGAATTTCCGCGAGCGGCACGCTAAGCTGATCACAGGAGCTTTTCCCGTAGTCGCGTAATTCCGAATGCCGACGTGCAAGCGTAATGGGGTAACGCGATTAGCTGTCGGTTTTCTCACAGGTGCATAATGTCGGGCGCGCGCGTGAAATTTCGCCGTTGCGGAGTTTGTCGTTCGGTCCGAGCAGAGCGAGCAAGGAGCGAAGGGAACGAAGGGGATGGGGAACGCGTTCCTCTAATGGCGGTCATCTCGAATACCCCGAGGCAGCTATTGTCTCGGTTTATGCCTTCCTTGCGTATATACCACGTCATGTGCGCATTGCAACAACCTTGAACCGCCAACTAACGACGACAGGCATCTCTCGCCTTACCTGATGCGATTCCTTCGTGCGATCAACGACTCTATCCAAACTATAATTACAACTATAATTCTTAACTTGAAAAAAAAAACAGCAAAGACGCAATCTGCGCGTTCCGCAAAAAGCTCATATCCCATCTTACATTCTACGATGCGAGAAAGGCTGCTCTAACGAATATTTCCTGAAAATCAATCGTTCGGAGCCTAAATCATTCGTTCGCTGTCGCTTGACCATAAATCGTAGCCGCATTCCCGTAGACTGACAATCATTCGTGGTGCGAACAGCCAATCATGCGAGATGCATCTTCGTAGAGAGATAGCTGGGAGAGATAGAGAGGGGTGAAGAGAGAATCGTCGGCAATCGATGTAGACGTATGTTTGTGTGCGTAACAGAATAGAGGCTCAGCTCGAGCTCGTGTGAGAAATTGCGCTTACGGAATAAGCGTCCTTCCTTCACGCCCTTCTCCTCTTCACTTCACCCTCCCAAGTGCAACTGGGGCCCGGAGGGACGATCCCGATCTTTCTCCAATTATCATCCGTGTTTGTATCCATAACGGCGATACGCGTGTGGGTGTATATCCCCTATCGAGGACGTAGTCGCGCGTAATAACTGCGAACGGTTTCGTTCCCGGCATTCTCCGGGATCAGATTAGGGACTCCGACCGTATTAGATCCTCGTGAGTGCGGTGCGCCGAGATCGTATCGCGGGCGACGCTAAAGAGGAAGCGGTTTCCTTCGCGACGATCGGCCCCTCGCGACCGTCTCCATAAAGCGCACGATTAACCACCGGCATCGGCATGTAGATAGAACGACACACTCTCCAACAATTTAATCATGCAATCTGCAATGCAATTCGATGATTTGCTCTGTTAAGGATTCATTGTTTCGAGAGTGAAAAGAAAGAATCCAACAACTTTGATGTCTTCATCGTATGAGCTGATAGATATATTTTAACCTTTAGAGAATGAAAGTCTATTTTTTAAATTCATTGTTTTTTCTTTTCATTATTTTAGAATGTGATACTGTTTCAGTGTCACAATAGTGACTTTTTTTTGTCTTATAAAGATTAATGATACTTTCTAGCAAGAGATAGAGTGTAACACAGTGATCATTTCATCTTGGTTCAATAATAGCAAACGACAAGGATAATTACACTGTGTCATTTGTATCTCTTGTTGGAAAACACCTTATAAGATTCGTTTAGATATTTATATATACTATAAAGTCACTAAAGAATGTCGTTTCGCGTACTAAAAAAATGTTCGCAAAATTCAAATTTTTGTAACAATAATTTCAAAATGCTCAATGTAATTGAGCCGGAAGTTGCACTGGACATTTGGTACGGTTCACTCAGCGAGAGTGAAATTCATCGGGAAGTAGGATGGCTTTCGTGCCATGTCTAATCTTATCTCGTTGTTCTGCTCGTCCGTCTCCCCGGTGTCGTTGAATCGCTCGTAAATCGAGCGTGTTGAGAGAGGGGGGGGCCTTCCACGGGTTGTACGCTTCGAGAGAATCGATTTCGCTCTCGTGTTTGCGGGATTGCGTCCCGACTGGATCTTCCGCAGCAAACCCTTCAAAATCGCTCTTTGACCGCTCGCGCCCCTTGAAATCCTCCCCGTATCAGATTCTCTCGAGTAGAGAGCTGGACGGATCGCTCGACGGATTACCGACTTTGGTCCAATGGCTCTCGGACATTTCGAAAAATTAGTAGCTGTCCCATTGCGATTGACCGTCGTCAAGATAGATTTGCAATATTACCGTTCGGTATTTTAATAATCGGGGATGTAATAAATCACAAATGGCATTTCAAATGAAGACAAGACGTATTGTTACTTTAGCGTTTGTACATACCAACGTCAACACATTAAAATATATATTCTCGCGAGTTTATTTTTGAGCTTCCTTGTAGGCTATGCGTATCTCATATACTTGTGTTTGGTACCTCAGCCAGTCCCAGTGGGAGCTCATGCTTCATGTAAGGAATCTGACGTGAGTTCCGGCTATGAAGATGTTCTTCGGCTTGCGGTATCAGCCCCCCCGTTGCTTTCACCTATACGAAGGAAGGCAAAACGACGGATCAGCCAAGCAGCGCCGTACGCCTGCATATTTCATAACGGCTGACACAATTTCCGCGCCTTTGAATCCCTTCGGGGTCCTCTCGCCTCGCGTTTGCGTTTCCTAAAAATTTCAACGACCGAACATAACACTCGATCGAGTCGCCGTTAGTTGTTACAGATAAGAAGAATCCGCGTTGGCGAATTGTTCGATCAAGTGTCCTCCTTGCGTTGCGCGTTGATCTCGCCAACTCGAAAAAAGCAGAACGACTCGACGCAACGACACAATAACAACGACAACCGAGCACTGACGACGAAAAAAAAAACATCGAGAGAAAATCGCCGAGTGAGTGAGAGGAAGCCGTAGCCGAGCGCGAATTTGACAATAAAGCTTCGTTGGAGGGAACGCGAGAGGGAGGGAGGGAGGGAGGGAGGGAGGGAGAGAGAGAGAGAGAGAGAGAAAATAGCTGGAGGCGAGTTTTCACATTTAATTCGCGCTCGCTGGAGCAAAGGGGGTGGGAAAGGGGAAGGGGTGGGATAGGAAGGCTCAGGGATTAACGTCGCGAAATATCACGAAAATATGTAAATATATCGAGAGACAGGCAGTCGAGCGGGCAGCGGGTGGTAGGGTTGAAGTGGGATGAAGGTTTGAGAGGGGTTTGCAGAATCGAGTGGCTAGGGCTGATGGCGGGGTGGATAGGAAGAGCGGAGCTTTCCAGAGCATAGGAGGCCCATTGAAAGATTAAAAAACTCGCTCGCGTGCACGTCGAATCTATACTCACGGACCCTTTTTTTGTCTCACTCGCTTTTTCTCTCTTATCCTCTTTCTTCTCGTGTATAAGCGGAACATTCCCGGGGTAAAGCGGAAGGTAGAACGGTTCAGTTATTTAACTACAAAAATGTTCCCCCGACGACACCGTCGAGTTGTTTTGATCTCGATTCATATCGGCTAGATTGGTGCGTGTATGTGCAGGTTCGTGGTACCTTCGTGTTTCGCGTGGATTGACTGTATATTCTTATATTTTATCGACTTGCAACGCGATCGTTTTTTTGTTTTTTAGCAAATGATTACCACTGCTACCGAGATGATTCGTTTGGGACACTGAAAAACGTGCCGTTAAACAAAAGCATATGATTAGCGGCGTACGATTACCGTGAATAAATACGTGCGTATGGGCGAACACGAAGAGAACGTAAGTAGGAACAAAAAGCAGAGGGAGGATTTTACTTGGTTTTAATTCCCGTAGCCGAGAGCTCGGACATAACACAGGTAGACTCTATTGTTCCGCTGTTCCGCGAAAGAAGAGCCGACAGAGACTATCGGCTTAATTCTCGCTTTGAGATTTGCCGAGATTTGGAGAACGCTTAATGCACCATGAACGGAATAGGAACACTTTTCAGATTCTGCAAGATATCCGCGAAACTCTACGTATAAGCATTATAATATTAATGCTTCTTCCTTGTTTTTTTCTTTTTCAATATGCTACGTTTGAACGTACCGAATTTCTGTTAAGGTAGAATCATTTTTGAAATATCTGTTGCTGCAAGAAGATACGATAATTATGTCAAACATTTTGCGTAACGAAATAATGTATAGCGAGATAAATGCGAGTGGAATAATTAGCACAAAGCGGAAAATGACTTTTGTGCTTCGTAATTAATCGACGTAATCCAACTTCAACAGTGCTGTACTAATTATTCGTAGATACAGAGCACGGCACTTGAGGGTTTTGATATAGATATAATAGATGTGCCCGATGCAGATTTCCGCCAAATTGGGAAATCTATATGGTTGACACAGAAAATATAACCGTATAGGGAGATGCAAATGAAACCGGTATATTTGGAACTCGCGGAATGGAAACAAAACTTTTTCGTGTGATTTATCGTGATTTAACACGTCAATGCGAATTTCGCTCTCTATTTTTAAAGAATTTTGATTAATCGGATAAAATGTCAAGACGTTTTCTCGATAATGAAACTCAAAGTAAAATAACGGTAAACTTGTTTGTCCAAATGGATTGCGAGTTTTTTTATTATGTATTTTGAACTTAAATAAATAAAACTTAAAATATAGAAATATATAAATGTATCAAATTGTAAACTAAGACATCGCGAATCCAATGTGTGACGAGATCATAAAACAACATTCAATATTCGTCTTTTGCATAAATAAAAATATTGTCTTGCAATCGAATTGATATAAGTTTAATGAACATGACAATTCGGAAGGGTCAATGTTGGTTCCCAAAGTTGGGCAGCTTTATGGCGTGCGAAAAATGGCGCGCGCAGAGGAATACGGAAAATGATTCGATAACCCGATCAATCGCATCAGACAGATCGTTCGTTAGGCCACGCGTTACTGACGGCCGGTCGAATCGCGGATAATCAAAGTCGGTACAAACGTGCTTGAAATATAACACCGCGCGAGTTTGCTTGCATCACCCAGCCTTCGGCGACGACGCGCAATGCGCCGCGTCGCGTCGCGCCACACGCTCATCAAAGTGAGACCCTCTGGCGTTTTTTGCGATATATCCCGCTCAATTTTTCTTTATTCGGTGCATATTTCGCGTGCGCCGCACCGAAATACTGCCTCCCGAATGTTGACGTCGCGCGTTTCACGGCGGCGACACGTCCAAAGGGAATCGCAATTAATTTATTCGACGCGTAAATGCGGCCTCGCGGAAACACGTCTTACCGCCCATCAGATGTCACGATAAGATAATTAATGATCGTTGAAAAAAAATCGTATTTTCTTTATCGGCAAATGAAGGAATGAACCTTAAATTAATCGTGGTTTTTTTTTTCTTGGAATTATTAGAATTATACAATTGTATATAAGTGTGAATGTGTGATTAATTGTTAACAATAATTATGTATACACGTATTAACGCGTTAAAAAATGTTCAGCATTCTATCGACCGGCCGCTTCAATAATTCCGTTTTGGAAATCATGTTGCTTTCAACAAAAGTGTCATAGATCATTTAAAAATATTTGTACGTGAGACTATCTATCATTCTCTCATTTGAAAGTAACATCCCGAAGAACGGATAGGTATGGCTTAAGAGAAGCAGCGACTGCAGTAACGCGCTAACTCGAAAAATAACTTCGCTTCCTATCCCCTATTCCACGTGCTGGATCATTGTTCAACGGCACGGCTCGGCTTATTAGAATAATACACCGTCCGCGTGTCGCGCGAAGGGGAACGATGGCCAGCTAAATACGGAGGTAATTGTTCGAGGGATTGTTGTTCCAGGTTATTCTTATGTAAATCTTGACCAAGCCAGTTTGCTAGAAGTAAAGAGGAGGAGGATGGGGAGAGGGAAGGGGGAGGTGGGGGTTTAGGAAAAGGAGGGTTGCTAGAAAGAGGGAACGGAGACGAGGGATACCTCCGTAAGCGCGCCTACGAATATTTGCACGGGGTAATTATTTCGTCCCCCGGAGGAAAGCCGGATTTCCGCCGGGGAGAGTTTTCCGCGTATTATTTCGCCTCTGCTCTCGTTATATATCCACCATTGTTCTTTCCCTCGGCGACTTCAGGACGACACGGTGTGCCCCGATCGTGCTCCTCTCCATCCTTTTCTCATCTAGTCACGTGGACATTCCGGAATCGCTTTCCGCGATTTTCGGTGCTTTAACGCCGTCCGACTTTCTTCGCGCTCGACATCAATGGTCCCGCAACGGCGCGAATTTTAATCCCCGCTCAGGATTTCACTGCCGCTTTTTGCCGGTTTACCTTGAGAGCCGACCGATCTCCCGTACACATTCCGGAGAGCTTAAAAGAGTTCAACTTTTCGTGCGCTACTTCCGTCGCCACTTTTTCTGATCCTCATCTGCATTTATCGTATTCGCGAGTGAATTTATTTCCAGTAAAAACGAATATATCTTAATGCTGTTCCTTGTAGCAACGATCACTATTATCCATTTCACGCGAACAGCCTTTGCACGCAAAGGTGTCCATGGATAAAAGTAAAAGATTAGATCTTCAATATAATGTTACGTGTCATTAAACGATATTACCTCTCTTTTTCCTTTCCACTCGCTTTTGCATCTGCCTTCTTGTACACGTTTCAGCATGGAAATTAATAAAATAAATAGAAAAGATAGAGCCATATATACTTGTCGAACATATCAGACGTAATCGTTTCAATCGAATACTTAACGCGACGTTATTTCATGCGATTGCAATCAGTAAAAAATTAGTAAAAAAATCGATTTCTTAAAAAATAAGGGGAAATTCTTATCTGACGACGATTGTTAATGTTGATTTCTCGTATTCTGTGACATATCATTAGCTTAAAAATGGACTAAAAATAGACACGATTGTAAATAACAATATAGAAACGGACTTCTGAAGCAGATTGTATAGATAATCCACTATTGTGAGGTTAGTTACAACTCAAACGAGGAAAGTCGATTATCTTGGACCTTACATGGGCTCGCCGGAAGCCCGTCGAACATCAAAGTGCCATATGCGGCTTCCTGGTTAATTAATTCTCCCTGTTGTGCCAATCTTTCTAATGTAGCTTGTCGTCGAATGACATGAGTAATGAGATAAAGTAGACTAAAAATTTTATGAATACATAAGCATTATACTTTATTCATAAAACAATTTATGCTATATGGTCTACCAGAATCCATTTGCCATCAGTATTTGAACGCGATGATAATTAATCTAGTTTTTAATTATTATAATATTTTAACAAATTAGTGGGAAACTCAGTTAACAAATTAAAATGAACTGAAAAGTTTAGCCTTAGATTATTGGATTAAGTAAGTTCTAAACAAGTTAATTGAATCTATTTTAAGTTAAACCGTCCAAGCACAAACTGATTTCAAATCGAAGGATCTATTTTTCATTATTACTTGTTTTTTCTAAACTTGTGGATTTCTTTAAAACCAATTTTATAGATGCTTTATAAATATCTTACAAGTGAGTTCTACCAGTGAATAAATCGAAAAATTTCGACTGGGGAGCTGACTTGGCCTGATACGTTCCATTCTCCAAAGTTCATTTGTGGGGTCTCCTTAGCTCATTTCCCGCATGTCTTGTCGCGGAAAGAATACGCGGAAGCGAGGAAAAGCCGCAGGTGCGGAGAGGCGGGGCGATTGGCGCAAGCGCAGGTGCAAACCACACCTCCACGAGGCAAAGCAGGGAGGAGCGAGACGGAACACCATCCGCGATGTTGGCCGCGATTGGCGACCTCGTTCACCTGCTTGGCCTCGTGTCCCATCCACCCCCGCGTCCCTTCCACCTCCTTGCTACTCCTGCACCCACGATGGAATCTATTAATGCATCTCTATGACGTCACTTATCATCTCTTCCCGCCGCCTGCCTTGACGAATCAGACGCGATGACATGTGTCGTCCTTGTAACTGACAAAGATTCTTTGAAAGTTCTCGATGAAGTTGCGAGTCAATGATAACTGATCTCGCTGAATCATTGACTGCCATTATTACGCGGCAAATCTGTTTTTTAAAGATTTTATATGCAAGCGAACATGGCCTTGTAAGACGTATCTCGCGTCAAATTAAATTTAATTTCTCGATGTAAACTCGATGTAGGTCTTGAAGAGGTCTTGAAAATTCAAAATAATTTTGAATTTTTGATAGATTAGTGATCAATGTACCTATAATGTTTATTGGTAACCACTAATCTCTCAAAGGACTAGCATTATCTTGTTTCATTCATTTGTTTTATCCATGTATCTATAATTCTTTAAGTAACTTTTTCATTATCGGCTTATTCGCGAAGAACGATTCGAAACTTCAGCATCTGATTCGAATATTCCAGCGACTTATCGTCCCTACTCCACCACTTCAACCCAATGTCTAAAAAGCCTTCAGTCTGCAAGTGATTCTCGCTAGATGGCGCCTCGCTGACCTACCGCGGCTCCTCGCAGTCGATTCGCGGCTCTCCGACCGCACGGTCGTCCGCAGCAGGCGCGAATTCCGTCAGCACGCGCCGACCACGTTTTGCTTCCTCGATCTAATAATACTGATAATTGTCAGGCAAATCTTCCTCGGCCCTGAAATCGCACGCGCTGACTATTACGATCAAATTTATTTCAAATCCTTCTGAAACGTGTTTTCCTCATGTCAGTCACGAACAAGCAGCGTGGAGTCACGTGAAAGTGTCGCGCGACCACGAGGTGCTTGATCCTCGATCAAATTTCGATATTAAACTCCTTCGGTCTAGTTTGTTAATTGAACGAGTGTTTTTTTTTTTTGCAAAAGGAGAGATGTGTGCGTAAATACTTTGTCATCAAAGAAAATTTGAAAATGTTGATCTGAAAAACGAAGCGTGATATCCGGCTGTCTAGTATTTTAATCGTGAAAACACTTTCCAAATAGTTTAATTACATAAGACTATTGAAAATATCTAACCAATAAATCTCCTTAATTATTGTGATTGTAAATATTACAAAATGAGTATGATAAATATTGAAATTAATAAAAAAATGTTAATAAAAAGAATAATTTAACAAATAATAAATAATATAAGATACCTTATGTATTTTAGATTAATTATCTCCATTACAAATTTCAAAGACATATAATATTAAAAGGGCCGAGGAAATAAAAGTTAAAAAGCCTTGATTATTCGATTAGATATAAATTATTAATTAGAATTAAATTATTAATTTATTTGCCGTCGTACTCGTTAAATGGCAAAACAGCAACTCACGAGTGAGAGACGAGAGCAGGATCACTCGACAGTGCCGCTCGAATCATCTGGATCCTGTGTGTTGGAGTAAGTATCTCAAAGAATGCCAATAAAATATTTGTAACTTTAAATTTAAAAAAAAAATATTTTTTTACGTTTGTAGCTTAAAAATTATTATATGAATTACGACAAGCGTAAAAATGCAATTCAAACGTCATTTAATTTTCTGTACGGTGTATCTATCTAGTTTATAAAAAAAATATTTTTGTTATTAAAAAATGCGAAGAATGTATTTACGTGTTTGCTCAATAAATATCTGCACGTGAAAATAAAATTTTTTATTGAGCTAGAGGAATTATGTACTCTTTATTAGTCGATATTTGCTAAAAAACAGAAGATACGTAGTGGTTTGTGTGAAAGAACGTACGTAAATATTTAATTAAAGGCCCATTTAATTTCGACGAGCGCTAATTTCGTTTATATTACGCGCGAAATGCTTCCCCTGGATTCCTCGATATTTTGCGATAAACAGTTAAAATAAAAAAAATGTGATGCGTCGAATCAAGCACGAGGGTGAAATACTAATGGAATATCATAACTAGCGATATATATCAAAGCATTTTTCCCGCAGTTACGATCTCCAACGTGTATACATATTACATCGAAACTTTAAACATATGATAAATTAGCGAGGATGGAATGCATAACAATTTAAATTACGATTGATCCTTTATATAACATGTAGGAATGATTACTCGAATTAATATTATTATGTATTTCTTTTTACGATATGTTATTCAATTATAAAATATTTTACACAAAAGTGTGTATATGTAGACTTTTAAAATCTCCTCGCTTTCTCGTGTGTCAAAAGCTTTCAAATAGATTGCGTCACTTTGATTATGTCATCTCGTTATTTCGATATTGCATTTAGATCCTTATCGGGCGGAACTATCCTGTCGGCAACAATAGACACCTGCGGGTTCCATCGGCCGGTTCAGGTACGGCAATTTGAATCGCGATTTTTGCAAGAGGGCAATTTATTACACGGCTGCACGAACGACGACAGTAGAAGAAGCTGGCAAGCCGTTGGTGGGAGGGTAATGAAATTGCAATCATCGTGTGAAATTTAATATTAATCCCGGATGTAATATGGAGAGGGTGCAGGGGCGCTCAACCGCCACAAGAATGGCGGTCTGTTATTCGAAACTGGACGTTGAACAAGCGCAAGCCGCTTTCGCGAGAAGAGGAACGGGTATCCAAGCAATTAACTCTGTCATGTGCAACGTCCGTGTTCGTCGAAACTTTTTCATT
>Ga0157362_1001022_pt1 | contig 11095 bp, 5 predicted proteins | sample AttlaeALBM3_FD_111480 | JGI IMG/M metagenome (GOLD analysis project Ga0157362, IMG submission 111480) | Fungus gardens microbial communities from leaf cutter ant in Ribeirão Preto, State of São Paulo, Brazil - Atta laevigata ALBM3 | ecosystem: Host-associated > Fungi > Mycelium > Unclassified ... | reverse complement strand
GATTTTTTTCTCTTTATTGATATATTTTGTCGTTATTTGATTATTAGTCTCCACGCACAGCATGGGAATCTAGAAGGTCGTCGTCGGATTCTGCGAAACTATCCACTATCAAGGCTATCACCAGTCCGGCCAATTCGCGCGTGCAAGTAAAAAATTTCCGGGGGCCGCAAGAAATTATGGAGATACTGGACAGAAGTCTCGATTGGGACTTCGATATATTTAAGCTTGAAGTACTGACGGAGAAAAGGTGGGTCATGTGAACTATCAACATCATTTTGCGCGATATATTTTAACAGTTTATAATTATTAATTTAAAACAGATATCCTGCATTTTTTTTGTATAACGACTCATTATGTTTATTATGTCTAATGTCTTGTTTGCGTTTTGATTTATTACAGACCGCTCGTTTTCTTGGGATTGACAATCATGAATTTATATCAAGTGTGCACTATATTACAATGCGATGAGAGAACATTACAGAACTGGCTAGCCATTATCGAACACAATTACAACGCGGAGAATAGTTATCACAACTCAACGCACGCGGCCGATGTCTTGCAAGCCACTGCGAGATTTATGCAATCAAAGAGACTCAAAGAAATTTTAGAACCTTTAGACGAGGTTGCTAGTCTAATAGCCGCCGCTGCGCACGACATTGATCATCCTGGACGATCTAGGTGAGATAATTTACTTTCAATATTGAAAAATAAGATAAGATATATTAACAAAAATGTAGCTTTTTAATATGCTTAAGTTACATATATACAGATTTTTATTTTAGTCACAAAATATTAGAAAGAAAATTTGACAGAATTTTTTAATTATTTTTGAAGTAAATTATTTTATAAAAATTTAATTAATATCATGCAAAAATATCTAAATTCTTGATCATAATGTTGATAATCTGGTATTGAATTTAAATTCGTTTCCAGTCAATTTCTTTGCAATGCCAACAATCGTTTGGCAATACTCTACAATGATTTATCGGTTCTCGAATCGCATCATGCAGCCTTAACATTTAAACTATCATTGTCCGATGATAGTGTGAATATCTTTAAAGTAAGTTTTTCGTGTTCGTTGAATCGCTTGAATTTAAAGGTGAATGTGTAGACTAGAAGCTAAAGTTATAACGCTGGATTGAATATATGCTTTAGAATATGGAGCGAGATGCATACAAACTATTACGACAAAATGTCATTGACATGATTCTGGCGACCGAAATGACGAAGCACTTCGAGCACCTGGCGAAGTTCATGAATGTTTGCAGCGCAAGAATTGGCGACGGTCAAGAGGTACTGTATATTATTTTCACGTTAAAATTATTAATAATTTTATTTTATATTTAATTTAAATATCTAATTAATTATCATTATTAATTTTCTACTATAGATTAAATTTGTAATGTATCATCCTCATTATTATCTTCTTAATAGTTATATGGATTATCAAAATATAAAAAAAATCTAATTACATTCTTCAACAATATGATTCTCTATATTCTTATCATCCAAACATAAATGATTAAAAATCAGTTTTGCAATATTAAAAAAATTATTTTAGAAGTGTTTAATATAGATGTATCTAATGTAAATGAGATTATAATTTTATATAAATTTATTGGATACTATAAATTGTTCTAATTCGTGTTCAGGATATATATAATGAATGAAAATTTAAATTAAATTTAAAAAAATCTTTCACAGACATATTCAGATTCTGTGGACATGTCTGTGGTATTACAGCCAGAAAATATAATGCTAGTTAAAAGAATGATGATCAAATGCGCAGACGTATCTAATCCAACGCGGCCATTGAAATGTTGCGTCGAATGGGCGAGACGAATCGCGGAGGAATATTTTAATCAGGTGATTTTGATAATTAGTAACTAAAAAAATTCATACAAAGAAGATAATTCACTACTCTCACGTTCAAATATTTATTGATAATTTTCAGACCGATGAGGAAAAAAAGTTGAAAATGCCAGTCGTAATGCCAATGTTCGATAGAATGACGTGTTCGATACCGAAATCGCAAATTGGTTTCGTCGATTATATCATTAACGATATGATTGAGGCTTGGGATGGTTCGTTCTCTTCATTACTTTAGACTCCTCATTAAATATTAATATTCGAATTGTTATTTTTGCCATTTGTTTTCGTAGTGTTTATCGACATGCCAGAAATAGTGGGCTATATGCGACACAATTACGAAAAATGGAAAGAATATAACGTAAGTTTTTTAATTTAATCCGCAATTTAATTACTTCGAGATAATTAACGCGAAATCACTGTACAGTTATATAACAATATTCATTAATTTCATAGTAATATTATTTCAATTCAAATTAAAATTTAGAAATAGACAGAACATCAGATATTTAGACATCATAATCCGGATGTTCTAAGTTTGTTTATTGACATGTTTCGTTTTAAATTATGTTTTACAGGAACAAGGTATATCCACTTTACAGGATCTCGAGAAGCTACAACAACTTCCCGAAATGCAAATATTATCTTGAAAAGCGTGTCTCGTTTTGCATCTCATTTCATGCCTTGTTATATAATATTTACGCTGCGATTATCGCAAAGACATGTATAGTATTTATGTATTTAAGGATAGAGCAATGATATCGTGTCTCGAGTCGTTTTTAAGAAAATACATATAATTTGCCGTTTCGCGTGCCACTAGCATTTTCATTATTTATATATAACTCCATTCTTCTCAATGACATTCGCCGTATTATTATTTTAAACATGTGTGTGACACATTAATAAGATACTTGTAGTCTAATGAAAGAAATACCTTTGTGCAGCTCCGAAGAATGTTATTTTGAGCAAATTCTTCGCTGCGTTCGCGCATGCTGATCATTAAATTTGTACATGAGACAAATAAATAAAAACATTGCATTTAAAATTGTTTCTTATTTCTTACAGCCAGAAATGAATCCTTCGCCTAATTTTGCCATTAAGTTTCAACGGTATAACTAATGTTTGGAATAGAGAGGAGAATTGGTATAACTTAAGTCGAATGAAAACACTCGCACTATGTAGGTCAGATTTCACTTTATTGTTTCTTTCAGCCAAGAAATGGCGTAGGGCCTATTTCTATGCGCTGCATAAAAAAAATACAGAATTAAATAAAATCAGATATAAAATATAAGCCATATCCAGATGAAATTTTGCACAATTTTTATCAACAGAGCGTATACAATTTCAATTACGCAAATTACAAATTTTTCGTTTTTTTTGTTATTACAGAAAACACATTCGCTTTTTCAATCTAAAATTGTCCTGATATAATGTTGTTGTATGTCTAAGAACATAATAATAATTATACATTTATAAATTAAAAAGGATGAGAATAATAACATCAATAATCCATCGAGTTACAAGTATCAGCCTAACGGATGGTTACTAATGTAAGTCACATTCATTGTAAAGATTCTTACGTATGCTGACATATTCTTACAGTATATATGCATTACACCATAATACGTCTACGCACGTCTACGGAACGCACGGATGATCATGGCCGTTTTATCCAGTATCAACGAGACATTGATCTTTTTCACCTCGAAAGACAATCAGAGAGTATTGAATCATTTTTAGAGTTTATTCGAAGTATGACACGTAAATACACGGAATACTTCACAATAATATTTTGGAGTAAAGATGAAGATAACGATAAGATTCTTTTATAAGGTAAGCCTCCTGTTTCTTATCAATTAGTAGCGGGCCCATAATACCGAAGATGTTCACCAACAGTGCCAACACACAGTTGATGGACATAAAATAACTTAATTATCTTAGATAGCTTATTATTATTATTATAATGCCACATAGTATGATTCATCGAAAGGTCATCTAAAAATTATGCTTAATGCTAAATGCTCGCTGCTTTTTGAACGTACCCACAAGTGCATTGCTAAAATTAAGAATTTACTTTGCTTAAGTCTTTCCCTTTCAGAATATGTCTTTTAATCAAATAAAAGAAATTCGCTTCCAGTGAAAATTGAGATTTGCCATCGATAACCATTTTTTTTTTAATTTTTAAAATTATACTTTTCGCTTTTGGTCGTTGAGATTTTCGATAATGGTTATCGTCCAGTTTAAACATCATAGATAAATCTTCTTTTTTTGATTGCGTAAAATAAAAAATTTATTCATTTTACAGAAATAATTATAATAATAAGATGTTTCTCAATGTATTCATTGTTGTAATCAATAGCATTTTTAGACACGATTCCAGGATCTATTTCGAGATTGTTTTATTAGCAGCACTTGTGTCGTTAGTAATCGGAATTCCAAGGATAAAGAATTAGCGTAGTTCATTGTTAATATGAGACACTTATAATAGTTTTATTGGCATATAGCCTTTCCTTAAAAATATTATTCTTAGCATTATTATAATAGTACACATATCTATATCTAAGCTTTCTCTTTTTTTTGGTGACGTGCACGTCATTTTTCGTTATTGTTTTATGCTGTCGCTTATTACCTTTCCAACATACTTTTTCCCAATCAGGGCAAGCCATTACAATTCAAATTATGTAATCCGGTGAATCGCCGTCTTCATAGATTGTGGTGCATTGCTGCTAAAATTATCTTAACGCGAAGCTAACGACACTAACGACTAAAAACTGATCAAACTATGACCTATCTTTCTTGCAAATAAATATCGTGTTCACGCAATCATCGCGGTAAAAATTATTAAATCCCAAAAAGAAACTCAAGGGTATCATAACGGCTCGATGAAAATCTATGTTACGCAAAGCTAACACTGACGTTAATCATAACTTAATTTCTTATGCACATTAAACGAGAAAGAAGCAAATCGAAGGAAACTTATTCTAAGAAAAACGCGTATAATCCAATATCCTAAAATAACACGCATGTAGGCGTAACCTGTATTAAGAATACGCTCTTAGCACTCTCCGTGTCTTCTAAAAACATTTGGTAACTTTTGTTGATTTAATATTCCTCCATGGGATCAAAGTGATTTACTTTAAGCTTATAAATATGATTTTTAACTCGCGACAAGTAAAGTGTGTCTTCGATATTTGTAGCGATTTTTGAATAAACCGACATTCAATTTTCATCACGACTGATCGAAGACGCGCTGTTTCTATTTCGGTCAATTTCTCTATTTTTAGTGGTTTGCTCAGCGAAGTACGGCCGGAGTGAGAAAAGCTTTAGAAAAACTCTTGATTGAAGTCCTTTTTGATATAATGCAATGATTGGATAATTTTAAGTATTTTAAATAGTTATAATACAGAGGATTATTTATAACGAAATTACACGTTTTGATACACTTTTAGAATTTCCATCTTTAAATATGACTGTCTAAAATAACAGGCTGATAAGCAAAATGTATTAGATAGTCTACTATTACACCACTCCATGATTTCGACGGAGCGTTTAAACGTCGTACAAAGAAAGGCTCGATAATAAATCGATGATGTTTGCTTGAATAGTCAGACGGCGTTGTTTTCACAGAGGAATTCGATTGTATCAAATCTGTTTTTTTTTTACACAACACCGTCCATTATCAGCCCCAAATTCGGTTCGTAAGGCGCTACATCTCGCGGCAATCGCGGAATGACGAACCGGAGAATTCCGATCATATAGATTGTAGTTTCACAAAGTAGCAAGAATGTTAGAAATGCCATCGCGAGGAAAAACGGCGGAGTCGATTTCCACAAAAATCCCTGTATTCAAAGTCGATGTATTCTTGGACAGGATAGTCAGTGAAACGTCACGTGACGTAGGAGAGCGCCTCCTTCTCATCGCGGCTATTTAAGATGAATCCGCGATTCGCGCCGAATCAGAAGTCGACTCGAATGATACCGGAATCGTCTGGTGATCTACGAGTAATTAATCGAAGTCCACGTTCCACATAAAGTACGGTATTCCCGCGTTGTGAATTTTTTGTGTGAACTCCGGGATTTCTCCGGTCGGGAGTGCAATCTTTGCGTCCTCATTTATAGCTTACTAATAGCTTACCTTAAATGGGCTTTCAGTACAAGTTTTTAGCTATAAGGAAATTGTAATGTATCGATATTCTTAAGATTACTTAATAGTAATTATTTGCCTTATCAAGCATCGTCTTTTGGATCTAGACCCAAATATATGCTTATTAGTACGAAATATTTTGTGCGATTCTATGTATACGAGCAAGATTGATTCGAGATAATCTTAAGCTAACGGTCCTTATGTCCTCGCACCCACCCATCCAACTACCGACAAGAGCGGTCATTGAAAATGCGTGCCCTTAATTCTGGAAGAAGGGAAGAGTAAGGAATTTTACCGCGAGTCACTTCCGGATTTTTAATAGTCGTATTGCATTTGATAAATCGCGCGTTTCGAACGCGTATGAGGTACAAGGCTTTGCAGTTGCGGTGGGCGTGTGATTCTAAACTAGTCCCTGCGCTATCTGATTGATCCTGCGCCATCGTTGTTCCATCTCCTAAGTTGGTCGATACTCAATTTCCGACGATCTGTCGGCCCAAGATTGAGCTTTCACTTAAACTCCCTGCGTGATCTTACGCAAACGGACTAGCTTCTTACGGTTCCGCGCTGCTGCTTATAACTTACGACTAGCCTTAACTTTATTATCGTGTTTTCGTTATCTTTTCGAGTATTGAGTCGCGAAACCGATTTGTATATACGAGCTATCAGTAATCTCCCCGATATCTATGTCCCTCGCGTACATATTACTTTGCTCATCCACCTTGTGGAATTATACGAATTAGGTGACGTTATTTGAATCTTTGAATCTGCTTACGCGAAATTTCTCTATCGTCCCGCAAAGAAAGTTGTGATTATAATTGTGTTCAAAATTGCCTCATCTATATTACGTGATCCAAAATTAAGATCCGCGTTAAGATCTATTTTTTTATATACAGATTTACCAGTCTGTTGAATGGAAGAATTCAAGTGTGAGTGAAAAAGAGTTTCTCGCTTATATTAGATTTTAACGAAGGGGAGTTTTTAAATCTACAGCACGGTGTGAATTCACAGTGTGAATTAATGGATTCTCGATTGACGCATTCTTACGTTGTCCTAAAAACTATTGATTAATCGGTATTTAGGTAGACGATTTACCACTTAGACTTCGTGTAAGCAACTCTTAACGAGTCAAGAAGATGTGCGATATTTGATGTGTGCTTATTGCAGCCTTTTATAAATGTAAATATTTTGTCGGCGAAAACTCATCCACTCCGGAATGGATGACTTAGATTTTGGTAAGCCTTTTGTAATTGCAATGTATTTGTCGTAAAGTCAAGTGGTAAGTTGTTATTCGAGGGGTTCTTGCGTATATAAGTGCATGTACGTTAATCTCTCGGATTCGAGAAATTAATTATATGCTTAATAATGATAATTATGATAATATCGCCCGATCAATAATATTAACGAGAGAACGAGTAACCTCCTTATTCAGTCTAGCTTACAATAGAACTTAGAGTTAATTTCTGTAGATGTAAGTTGCGATTATTATTCGATAACGATAAAATTCTTTCGCTCTTACTTCAATTTTCATTCGCTCTCGTTTTTAGCCATCTATATTTTTCACACCTCGAAGACTTTCTTTTCTCCTTTTTTTGGATTTTTTGATTCTTTTTTTTCTTTGTTTTCCTGCAGCTTGTGCTTGTTATCGACAAGTATCAACATTCTGTCAAGACTGTTGATGAGCTGATAAGCTCCCGTCATTTATTATAGAGATCTGTTTTTCACATGTATCTAAATACACATGTTACACGTGTAATTAATATATCCGTGTTTCAATCCGTGTAATTTTTAGTATATGGATACACGGATATTGAAATACGCGAGTACACGAATATCTTTAATACACGTTCAAAACCATGATCTGTACTTTATAGATGTCCATTGTGCCCCTTGTTTTCCGCAATTGGTGGGACGACTTCGATCGTCCCGTTTCGCGGCTATTGGACCAGCACTTTGGCATCGGCCTCCATCGAGATGATCTCATCTCGAGTCTCTCCGGACTTGGCCTCGATCGGCCGTCCGTACGCTTTGGGAATAGATACTATCGACCATGGGGGAACGTGACGCGTCAAAACTCGAGTGGGACCAGCACGATCCAGTTGGACAATGATAATTTTCAGGTTAGTATTTGTAGATTGATTTTAAAATATCAAATAATAAAAACGGGACGCTGCGCGATTAAATCAAAAGTGAATTTGTAAATCTTTTTTTTCTTTTTGCGAATCTTTTGATTTGAGCGATAATTTTGAATTGAGTCTAAACGTGGATTTTTGTAAATAGGATAAAGTTTTTAATTTGTAGCTGTACGTCGTCTACAAGAAGCTTTGAAATATTAGAAAAATGAAATGTTAGAAAGTTGGTGTTTCTATTTTAATTTATTTACGAACATTTCAATGTTCAAGTAATTTTACTGATTTTATATCTTTTCAAGCTATTTTACTGAAAAATGATTTTGACTTGATTAAAACGTTGTTAGTAATTTAAATTCAAATATCTTATAAAAAAGCGAAATAGTAATTTCATATTTTATTTTTTCCATTTGAATGCAGATTTATTAGAGGAGATTGCCAAACTATTTTTGTTTTCTTCGATATTTGAACTAGTGCATTTGAATGTCTCTACTTTTGTTTCTGTAAATTTGTTCCCGTTTATTAGATAGTATTAGAAATTTATTCTATTTATTGCATCGACAGATCGAACGGTAGAATGTATTGTACGGAATTTTTTATATAGATCAGATGACCAGAAAATACGTCCCTTTTCGCGATCATGCATGCTCATCTATGTTACGTGACGTTACATAAAAGTAATCTTTGTTATTTTGTCACCAAATGATTTACCTTTTTGTTGTGAAAAACGATCTTATTATAAACTTTACAAGAATTTTGTTTTAGCCAGTACTTCACTTGCTGTTATTTTTAGTCACTTTGATGTCAATGAATATTTTCTCACAAGTACGTTTAATCGGTTTAATTATTAGCATCTAGTTGCGCACAAGTGTTGCGATCAGACGGACTTGTTGAACTCGAAGTTTTTTATCGAAATGAATTTTATTTTGCAAACTATATGACTCATATATCCTAGCTGAAGTATTCATTTGTCAGACGCTGATTTTGGTTAAGCTTCTTTTCACAAAATCATTAATGCGTTTTTATCAGGAAAGTGTTAAAAGCTTACTTAAGATATATTATAGGGCGGAAGTACTGCTGTGTAAACGGTCCAAGTCCTTCTTTCGCAGGATCCTGGATAAAATTAGCAGGATCCTGTGAAAGATAGGAATTGATCGGAAATGAAGATTTAGAATTAATAGAAGTTTATAGGGAAGATTTAATGTCTCTTTTACGTAATGATCGACTCAACAGTAATAATCGATAACGCAAATAGACGATAAAACTGTTATCACGATTGATCTGCAATTCAAATCGTACCGCTAATTTCGTCTCAGAAGAATCGTTATACTAAATTGCTTATATATAATTTTTGTAAGCCGCTTTTACACTGTGTGCTTTTATAATTTTTGGAAGAACTCTTCTCCAATCTCAAAATAACAAAATAAAATGGAGAAATTATTCGTAATACTTTCCTACCAAATGTGCGTTCGTCTGGTTTGATTTCGTGGTATGGCAAGAAAGCATAAACAAGAAGCAAAAATGCGCGTTAAAATTACCACGGAAAGCCCCGAACGCGAGTGTGATGCAACGTGTTATTTTTAAACGGTTTTTCGCGTATTTTTAGTATAACTTTGTAACGCTGCGAAACTGTCTACAGCTGGCTGAATATGCTGGCTTTCTCGAATTACGGGAAAATTATAGCCGTTGCGTTTTCGACACGGAGCGATCAAAGAAATACGGCTTCAAGGATGCAGAAATATCAGAAAAATCCACACAAGACTCGCGATTCGGGATGATATGCACGCGATTAATGCTTAGGATTAACACGCGCTGCGGAATATATCGATTATCTTACGCTGCAGTTATCCTAAAACGTATAGCAGACAAATCGAGAATCAAGAATCAATCGAATGCCCTGCTGTCGCGTCCGAGAGTATGAATTCAGATCGATTTAGATAGAATTTACACAAAGTATTCCTGTTTTTCTTTCTTTCTCTCTCTTAGAAAGGTTCTTTAAATGCAGATAAAGATTATTGTTGTCCCTTTAATTATAAGATATTTCATCGTTCGTTAGATATTTCACTTTTCGTCGATAGATATTTAACTTTTGATTTCGCACTGGATAAAACGTCCGCGAGGTTGCTACCTTTCGATCTTTAAGATCGTTCAGTTATCACCTCGAATCTAGCATAACTTAGTAACTCGATAGTAATATCGATTAATTGATATTTGTTGCAATCAGTCGCTGTTGCCTATAATGATTTCAATTTTGCTTTATGTATGTAAGCTGCAGATACGTATTTATTGGTCACGAAAGCGTGTTGCGACACGCTTAAAATTCAAATTTGCAGAAGTAATCGGTTATGCTGAAATGGTTATTTATCTTATCTCTCTGAAAGTTTAGTGATATAATCTGGAATATAACTGGTTTATTCTGTACAACAACTTAATCACGGTAATCTGAAGCGATAGCTTTTTCTTTTTATAATGATTTTTTTTCACATCGAATACAAATATGCAACTTGCCTAAAAGCTCTTAAACTCACGAATTCGTCTGCGGTTCATCAAATTACACATCGCATTTTATCACGAATGTAAGACAATTAACCTAACAGTTCTAAATTCATGAATTCGAAATCGCTCTGTCTCAATGCGCTACAATTACATTTCCTCGAAAAAGTTTCAATGATGCAACAGCGAACGGAATGTGTTCGATTATGTGTGGTACAACTTAGGCTAAGACACGACTTAAACTCTTTAGCGATTCAAGTTTCCTTATTTTGATATTTGTAGTGCGATTTGTATTGGACGCATAACAAATTTTGTGTCGAATACAAAGAGCTTCGAATGATATTCTATGAAAAAAAGTACAATATGTAATAAGTATATTATAGGGGAAGATACTTTCTTTTACATTATCTTCTAGCGAAAAAACGAGTAGCGAATCGTAATTAGATTTCGAAATATAGAAAAGT
>Ga0157362_1001021_pt1 | contig 11099 bp, 9 predicted proteins | sample AttlaeALBM3_FD_111480 | JGI IMG/M metagenome (GOLD analysis project Ga0157362, IMG submission 111480) | Fungus gardens microbial communities from leaf cutter ant in Ribeirão Preto, State of São Paulo, Brazil - Atta laevigata ALBM3 | ecosystem: Host-associated > Fungi > Mycelium > Unclassified ... | reverse complement strand
TCTATTATTTGATTTATCTCCCCAGTGCCTACTTGTTTAGTGCACAATTGTGAAGCAGTTTGGAGATTTTGCCTCTCTGACCTGTAAGGGCAACTGGGGCATAAGACTCCCAGTTATATTACAGTCTGTGATTATGATACAACTCACCTCCAGGAGAATCCTCAGAGATTAGGATGAGGCTTCTGAAGGAATCTTCTATATTATATATACTAGGTTTACATTCTTTAGTGTCAGAGTCAGTGTGATTGGGGCTATACTAGTGTATTTAAGTATTACTTTAGTAATACTTGAACAGGCTTAGGCTGCTCCAAAGTGTCACTATATGGTTTAGGGGTGGAAATAGAACTGTTCCCTTACATGACCTTGCTTTTACCTTTGTTTTGTGATCAAACCTTTTGATTCCCATCAACATTTTCTCTGTAGTTGGTATAAAGTGGACTATTTTTGTTAGTCTGTCTACTACTACTAATATAAAGTCATATCCTTGAGCTAAAGGCAACTTGATAATAAAATCTGCCAATATATATGTCCAAGATTTTTCTAGAATAGAATTTGGCATTAACTTTCCAGCCAGTTTGTAAGGGAACAGCACTAGGATCACTTAGATAACCTGGTAGAATGTGTATCATCTAGCATATCCACAGATCCTTGGAGTTCGCAGTCCATAGTTTCCATTTCTCTAGTTTGGGTCTGCCATCAGTACTATGTAGCCTTATTAGGTATGGTAGTTATTAGTGTCCTGATCTGTGTGGCCATAGCAACCAGCACACAAACCAGACTAGTCTAGTATATATAGCTAGTGATATACGGTGGAATACCTTATCTTAACATTGATTAGAGCTTCTAGGTGTCATATTCTGGAAATATGATAATTATATAATTTATTTTCTCCTAATAATTCTCCTAAAATTAATAATAGTAGGATAGCATAGTAGACTACTCTCCTCCTATTCTAGACTTCCTATAAGTACTGAGTAGTTACAGTGTAATTCCTTAGTCTGTAAATTAACGTCATCTGGTCCTAATCTCTCCTTGTCCACTCTGACTTCCTTCACTTTCCTCCCTAGGACCTCTGTCTTGACGACTTCCATCACTCTGAAATACATGACTACCTCACGACTGGAGACCGGGGCACAACACATAAGTTGAAGCCAAAGCCATTCAATAAGTCATTCTCCGCTCCGATGTCCTTGACTGTCCGCCGGAGCCTTCTTTATACTATTACTAAGTAACACTTCTCTCCGACATAGTACTTTACTCTGCTCTGGAGTGTAGTTTCTGTCTATTATCCTATCCCTCTATCCTCTGGAATTCTGTCCTTGATACTGGGCTATACATTGCTCTTACTCAAGATGTGTTATGAGAGCTCCAAGAAGGAAGTAATTTCCTGTGCATTTGAACATTTGATCTACAACATCAAGATGCACAATGGGGTCAAGATATAAATAACATAGGAACTTAAGTAAGCAGATCATATGACTATAGAATATTCTGGAAAGACTTGTGACTGCAGGACTTTAGGGTACAGCCACTTGTAAAGTAGTATAAGTAGTAGCCTAATCCAATAAAGAACTCCATCAAGTTCTTCCTGAACATTTACCTAGGGTGATCACTAAGAGCTATCACAGCCCATCAATAACAAGATGCCTCCTCTACTAATGTTGAGTGTGTTCTGGGTTACCTCTGAGTGATCCCCTTACACAGTTGTTCTGTGCAATTTTTATTCTGTTGGCAGGTATTGCACCCCTCTACATATCACTTTACCTCTTTAGTAATCTCTGACCTACAAAAGTTTCAAGTGACCAATTCTACTGTTTTCCATTGCCTCCCATATCCTCCTACTGGCATATCATGATGTAGTCTGATGATTTCTGCCCTCAGTTTATTGTCTTTTGGCACATACACCTTTCTTTTCTTGTATATTATGCTGTCTACTTCCCTCTACTCTTTGTCTCTTAACATTTTTACTCCAGCTCTCTTCATTTTTTCTACTGCTTTGACAACTTCGTCATTTCTCACTTTTGACTGTTTAACCTTTTCTAGTAGGTTCACCCTGTTTACTATTATTTCTACTGCTTTTGTTCTCCTTACTTTTAACCATTCTGGTTTTACTAATATCTTATTTTTGTTGTTTTTCTCCACTCCAATCTCCCAGTCTGTGTCAAGCTGTGTGAACTAGAGAGCATAGATGAATGGTTGAGTTAGAGTTGCTTATTGGAGAACTAGACTAAGGACATAAAATAGAGTAATTGCCTAATAAACCTGGTACTATAAAGTTACTCAGAAGCTGCCATACAACAACAGAGCAGTATTACATAATAACTAATGGGTTTTGGAATAGGTGAGGAAATTACAAGAGAATAGTGATGGTGTCACACTTGTACTCTCGTGTGACAGTACCCCCTATTCTAGAAGTTGTCTCTCTAATTTACTGAGTTTTGGGTCACCAACAGCATATGAAGAGGGTATAACAAGGAGATAGAGCCTGGTTTTAGTGGGTTTTGGGTATGGAAATCATTCACTAGTTCCATGGCATGGTCTAATTCCATAGTGTTGATCCATGAATTCTCCTTATCTGTGCCTTTATAGCCTGTCCACTGGACATAGTAAAGAAGTAGGGGTTTCCTTCAGTGGTCGATCCTAGAATCTAGGATGTGAGAGATTTTGTATTCTAGGTTGCCATCAACCTCAACTGGTGGTGGGGGAGGGTTAACTCTATTAGGAATTGAGCTACAAGGTGCTGGTTCTAGTTGGGACACATGGAAAACTAGATGGACAGAGTGTAAATGGTCAGGTAATTTTATCTGGAAGGAGTAGGAGCTAGGTTTCCTGGTGATGGTGAATGGACCTAAGAATCTCTTGGCTAAATTTCTAGATGGTCACATAGTCTAAAGGAATTTGGCAAGAATGAATACTTGGTCACCAATTTGGTAATTCAGGGGCATTGACCTGCAAGTATTGGCAGGGACTTGATAATGTTTCTGTACCTCTTGTCATAAGTTGACACAACCATGATAACATGGGAACAGTTGATAGACAGAATTAGTTGATGGGAAGAAATGAGTGATGTGAGAAGAAATATCAGAAATAACTAATGGACATGGGAAAGAGACAGACAGATGTGAGAAAGGACTTATATTAATAGATAGGAGAAATGTATAAATAGTGTAGAGGAATAAAGCGAGAACTCCATTGAGTTCTCTTCTAATCCTGAAGAGCTCTCTAGATCCTAATCCAGGATTAAGACCTTAAGTTAGTTGCTGACATCTTTAGTATTGCATCCTTCAGTTTGGAGTGGATGGTTTCTAGTTTATTAGCAAAAGAATGAGTGTTTTTAGATAACAAGTCCTGTAGAGAGTATACCTATAGTCTAGGGTAGTAGCCTTTATTAGCGTAAAAAGATAACACCCCCATCATAGCAAAGGGAGCATTATTATAGGCAAATTTGGCAAGGGGAAGTAGTTCTACCCAGTTTGTCTGCTAATAATTGCAGTACATCCGAATGTACTGTTCTAGTGTTTGATTCACTCTCTCAGACTATCTATCAGCCTTGGGGTGATAACCAGATGTGATGTGAAGCCTTATGCTTAGTGCTTGGGCTAGTAACTTAGAGAACCTTGATATAAACTCTGATCCACAATCAGATGTGATATGGGAGGGAATTCCATGTTTTGAAAACACATGAGAGATGAATAAGATAGCAAGGGCAGCAGAGTCAAGGGTACTGGGTGTTGGTATGAAGATGGCCTGCTTTGTTAGTCTGTCAACTACTACCAGAGTATCTGAACATCCATTAGAAACTGGTAATTGTTCAATAAAGTTCATTAATATAGAGTTCTAGGAATGAAGGGGCACTAGTAGTTATTTTAACAGGCCATAAGGTTTGTGGTGATGTGGCTTGTTCCTTAAGCAGACATTACAAGAATTCATGTAGTCTGAGACAAATGCTCATAGTCCCAGCCAGGTAAACTGCTAATGTATCAGCTCAAGAGTCTTAGTCTGTCCGAAGTGGCCAGCTAGGAGGTGGTCATGCTTGGATCTCACTACTCAACCAGTGTGTCAGGCACAAAAATCCTGTCTAGGTACCAAAGTAATCTGTCCAAGCCCACTGCCCAATTATTCTTTGGGTTGCTAGTAATTTTGTGTTGTAACCCTGCTCTAGTGGGGTCAGTGAGTAAGGCTTCTCTGATGTCCAAGTACAAGACTTCATCGTCCAGTAAAGGTAGTAGCTGCTATCGATCACTAGATAATCTCCTAGCTTTGGCTGATGAGGAGAGTTGGTGAGACTAGAAGATGGGTTGTGGGTTCAGTGATTGGGAATGAGACAATAAGGGTTCATTGCCCTTTGGGTAGATATCCCATCTACAGGTGAGAGTGTCTGGCTTTGAGCTCAGTATTCCTGGGCAGAAATGGATCTGGGGGTTAAACTGGAACAAATATTGTAAGGGGACAGCACTAGGATTGCTTAGATAACCTGGTAGGGTATGTATCATCTAGTGTACCCACAGATCCTTGGAGTCCATGGTCTATAGTTCCCTTCTCTCTAGTTTGGGTCTGCCATCAGTACTACATAGTCTTATTAGGTATAGTAGTTATTAGTGTTCTGATCTGTGTGGCCATAGCAACTGGCGCATAGACCAGGCTAGTCTAGTATATATAACTAGTGATGTATGGTAGAATACCTTACCTCAACATTGATTAGAGCTCCTGGGCTATATATCACTCTTACTTAAGATGCCTCTTCCACTAATGTCAAGTATGTTTTGGGTTGCCTCTAAGTAGCCTCTTATAAATACTCTGACCAACATACTTGCCTTCTAGTAAGGTTCTTAGAATCACAGAAATAGGTGAGGTTTTTGTGGTTAGTGACCACGTCAACTGGGACCAGGGTACCCTCAAGGTAATGTCTCTATTTCTTGAATGCTTTGAATATCGCAAGGAGTTCTTTATCATAGATGTCATAATTCTGTTCAGTAGGGTTGAAAACTTGGGAGTAAAAGGCAATTGGATGCAATTCCTTTCCTACATAGGTTGACAAGATGGCTGCCAGCACAAAGTCCAATGTGTCTGTCTCTAGCATGATAGAGAAGTCTAAATTCTAATACATCAGTACTAGTGCCTGGGTAAACGCCTTTTTCAACTCTTGGAAGGCCTGTTTGCAGTCTGGGGACCAGTTCCAGAGGACCGATTTTCACAATAGCTAGGTGAGGGGGGTAACAATCCTTGAGTAGCCATAGATGAACCACCTATAAAAGTTAGCAAAACTAAGGAATGCTTGGATATTCTTCAAGCATCAGAGTATGGGCTATTCCTGGATGATTGAGACCTTGTTGTCATCCATTTGCACTCCCTGGGGACCTAGTATGAAACCTAGGAACTACACCTTGTCACAATGGAAAACACACTTGGTGGGTGAAGCATATCCATTGGCACAAAGTTATTAGAGGACCTCCCTGACATGTTTCTTGTACTCTGCAATACTGTCTGAGTAAATTAATATGTTATCTAAGTAGATCACAATGCACACGTCTAACATATCAGCAAATATTTCATTCATCAGGTATTGAAATGCTGAGGGGGCATTCATTAGTCCAAATGGCATCACTAGCCATTTGTAGGATCCATAGCATGTGTGGAAGGTGTTAGGGCACAGTCCACACACAAGGTGAAGACCCTTAAGCTAATGGGTAGATCCTGAAGCTAAGGTGAGATTCAACTGAGGTATATTTACAACAAGATGCTAGGACTTATACTACTAGATCGTCAAGGCACTATTCTCATGGTATCTGACAGATAATCATACACAGTCCAATATTAGAATTAAAGGCATCATACGTTATGACACAGAAGAGAAAGGAAGGAGAGAGTAAGAATGCAATTGGAAGGATGTCGGCCCTTAGGTGGGAGCTTACTCACATCACTAAGCATACCTCTAGGAGTATCCCCTTACAGAAGGCAGTTTTCCATTTGTTGCCTTCTGTAATTCTAACAAAGTGATAAGTACTGCAAAGATCTATTTTGGAATAGATTCTAGCCTTTGTAAGGGCAACTGGGCACAAGACTCCAGGAGAATCCTCAGTTATATTACAGTCTGTGATTATGATACAACTCACCTCCAGGAAAATCCTCAGAGATTAGGATGAGACTCCTGAAGGGATATTCTACATTATATACTAGGTTTACATTCCTTGTGTCAGGGTCAGTGTGATCAGAGCTATACTAGTGTGTTTAAGTATTACTTTAGTAATACTTGAACAGGCTTAGGTCGCTCCAGAGCATCATTATGCAGTTTCAGGGTGGAAATAAAGCTGTTCCCTTACAGCCTTCTTGAAAGCATCTAAGAGGTCAGATACAAGAGGGATTGGATAGTAGTCCTTCTGAGTGATCTTGTTCAGACCTTTGTAATCAATGCATAAACAGAGAGACCTATTTTTTTTCTTTACAAAGAGTACCAATGCCCCACAGAGTGACTTAGAAGGTTGGATCAGGCCAACCTTGACATTCTCCTCTATAAAGTCTCATAGAGTATACAACTCCATGGGTAACAACAAGTAGATGGGGCCCAACAGAGGGGTTAAACTATCCTTGATATAGATGGTAAGGTCATAGGGGTGGTGAGGAGGCAGTTGTTTGGCCTGTTGTTTACTGAAAACATCTGCAAACTCATGGTAATCAATAGGGACCTGGCTCATGTCCAATTTTGTCTCCTCCACTCTAGTTAAACAGTTACAAAGGGTACCCAGATTTCTGGTGGTGAGTTAAAATGCCATTAATCCTTTGGTTCTGCAAGTGCAGGCATATACCGCCATACTAATCAAGAATACTCCAGGTTTCTCTTGGCATGAGTTTGGTTTGACTGGGATCTCAGCCCTAGGACTGGTGAGTAATTGACTAGACTTAGACAAGGGTTTAATAGGGGCCTTGCAGGTATGTGTGTTCATATCTAATTTATTCAGATTCCAGTTGACTGATGGGTTGACATGTTGCAACCAGTCAAGACCTAGTATGACCTTGTAGGAGCCATCTAGAGTTGTCACAAAGAATTCCCACAAGCATGACAAACCATAATCAAACTTGATTGGTAAGTTAATGACCTGAGATACAAGATTATTTACAGTACCATCTATTAGGGACAAGGACAGGGAGAAGATAGGTTAGGTTTTTAGATCATGAGCTAGAACAAATGCAGAACTTATGAAGCAATTAGACAAGCCTGAGTCTATTAAGCCTCTGAAGACCCCAGAAATACCAGGTGAATACAAGATGATATGTAAAGCTTTTGTGAATCTAGTCTTAGCAGCGCTTAGTTTTAGTATAGATTCCTGGGGTTTAGGAAAGCAGTTGTTCCCCTGGGAACTGAAAGGACTGCTGTCTTGTTTTTTGATGACTCTGGAAGTGGAGAGAGAAATTCAATTACAGCCTCACAGGCTTTTGTAGTAGACAAGTTGCTGACAGCTTGTTTGGGGTAGTTCCTAGCTAGGTGACCTGACTGTCCACAGCACATGTAAAGGCCCAAGTCCAGGCAATGTTGGCATTTGGTAGGGGTTAACCAGCTATCTGGTTCTAGGAATAGTGCTGGGGAAGATAATGACTATATGGAAGCAGAGGTAGTCAGCAGGTGTGGTCTGGTTCTATCTCTTATTGAACATTCAAGGGGTAAGTTTCTATTAGTAATTATTGGTTTAGGAGGATCAGACCTAATACTCTTTGTGGAGGGATCCTGGAAGAATCTAGCGAGTTGGAGTCGGTTCTTTCCTTCCTGAATATGCCTTCAATAGTTGCTATCAATCCTCATGACTGCCCTTTTTAGACCCTCAAAGATGGATAGATCCTCTCTACTGAAACAAAGTTCATCACTTATTCTGGAAGGTAAAGTATCCTTTACCATCTTCTGAAGGGAACAATCATCCCATCTAATTTGGTTTTGGTATTTTGCAAAGTGAATGAAATAGTTCACTGTTTTTTCATCAGCCGGAAAAGGGATTGCAATGATTGCATCCTCGTTGTTGTCTTCCAGAGAGTAGGATTCAAAGATATTAGACATTTTTTGTATAAATGCTGACCAGTCTTCTAGGAAATCAAGGGACTGCAAGAGGTTGGGTTCATTGATGTAGGGCTTGAAGTAATCAAGGGCTATGCCCCTGAGATAGGAAATTGCAAAGTAAATTTTCTTTGAGTCTGCAACAAATTTGTCCTCACAGGCCCTAAAATAGATTTGATACTGGAAGATGAATACTCGAAGATTATCAGCCATTTCCCTACTAAAAGTATCTAGCTTGCAAATGCCTCTGTGTTTCCTCTGGTGGTGTAGTTTGGGTTGTTGAGTTAAGACCATTACCAAGGAGCATAGGTCTAGGTTTTCCCAATCTATAGGTGGTCCCTGATTCAATGACAGATTAGGTTCTGAAGATGAGGCTAGAGATTTGACTACTCCTGCCAATAGAGTTTCCTCCTTGATTTCCCCCATGGGTTCTTGCAAGGCTTGGAGTTGATTTTGTGCCTGGGTAGCTGTGAAGGGATGTTCTACTGGGGTGGAGGATAGTTTGCGTGAGGGTCCAGAATGCAAACCATCATAGTGGATTTGGTGGTCAGTCCTGGGATCTAGAAGAGGGAAGGTCCTAGAAAGGTTAGACATAGGTCCAATAAGTAGTCTAGTTCTACTGTCAAGCCGTGTGAACTGGGGGGCATAGATGGATAGTTGAGTTAAAGTTGCTTATTGGAGAACTAGACTAAGGACATAAAATAAAGTAATTGTCTAATAAACCTGGTGCTATAAAGTTACTTGGAAGCTACCACATAACAACAGAGCAGTATTACATAATAACTAATGGGTTTTGGAATGGGTGAGGAAATTACAAGTGAATAGTGATGATATCATGCTCATACTCTTGTGTGATAGTCTGGTCTTCTGCTTAAACTGTTTGCTTTTCCTATCTTGCTTCCTAGAATATGTTTTAGCATAAAATTAAATCTAGACAGGTATAAGGCCCATCTAGCTTGTCTCTAATTTAACTTCTGCACCTTTATAAAGTATTCAAGATTTTTGTGATCTGTCCAGATCTTGAATTTAACTACTGCTCCTTCTAGGAAGTACCTATGTCTCCAGACATCTAACTACCACTAACAGTTCTCTGTCATGTATTTTGTAGTTTCTTTCTGTATCACTCAAAGACTTTGAAATAAAAACAACTGGTTTCCATAAGTTGTCTGAGCACTTCATCAATAGTACTTCTGTTAAAACTCTAAACCTCACAGTTGAATATACATTTCAACTTGAAGCTTATATCTAACACTTGATATCTTCACGCTCCTCGCTAGAGGATCTAGTTAAGGTTTTCAGTGAAGTTATATCGTAAGAGAGATGTCAACAAGACTTTGAGTAGCACCTTTGAGGTTGTCCTAGGACAAGTAAGAATACTGATTCCTCAGAGTAAGATTTTACAAAGGGAATACAGAAAGAGAGAACTTGCTATTCCCTTCTCTTTCTGGTCTGTACTTATCCTAGCTAGATCTTGTAACTATATTACAATATAGTAACACTACTTATAACTAAAGGTGACTAGTTAAGTGATAGTCCAGTGACAGAAGCCATAAAGGTGACAAGTCGAGTCAAGTGTCTAATAATGGATTAGTCTAATGTTATCCCATTTAGCACAGTCCAAAGATAGAAAGAAGAAATAGTCTAAGATTTCTCTGAAGAGTCCTGTCCATACCATAAGTCCAAATGTCTTTGAGAGTCCTTAGTTATATGATGCATTACTGCATTGTAACGTTCTCATCTAGTATCACCAATGTCAGTAGCTAAAGTCCAATGACCGGAATTAAACCAACTGTCTCTTTGTTCAGTGTTTAACAAAAAGAACTCGATAGAGTCCTCACTTGATTTTGTACACTATTTATACAACAGAAGTAACCCTAACCCTGTACTAAGTCCCATGCTTCCCTATGAGTCAACTTGCTCTCATGTGTCTGTTGATATTACAAATCAAAAGAAAAGAAAAAGAAAAGAAAAAATAATAATGGCTTAGCTGTTATGGCAAGTCATGACAACCAACATCTTGTCTACTAGCCACTCATTATCAGACCATGGCTGATAATAGTTGTAGTCCCACTCAATGTTCATAATAACTTCTTTAGTTGCATAGTTTGAGGCATCAGCCTCTACTCTGAATTCCTTGTCTAAATCTGGGGCTGCTAATACTGGCTTTGTAGTGAAGATATCTTTTAACTTGTTAAATGCCTGCTGTTGGCTTTCTTCCCATACCCACTTCACATCTTTTCTAGTAAGTATATTTATTAGCCTAGCTACTTGAGCAAAATCTTTGATAAATCTCCTGTAATAATTTTCAAGGCCTAGAAATTTCCTAATGTCCTTTATGTTCTTTGGTTCTAGCTAACTCAATACTTCATTAACTTTCTCCTTCTCTATCTCTATTCCATTTGGTCCTATAACAATATCTAGAAACCCTATCTTTCTTGACTTTCACATACATTTCTCCAGTTTAACATATAAGTCATTCTCCTCTCACCTTCTCAATATTTCTTCTACTATTTCATTATGCCCCTCCTTAGTTTTTGTCCCCACCAGTACATCATCTACAAATGCCGCTACTTTTCCTTTATTTATTAAGTCTCTCAGAATTTCATTTATAATTGCCTGAAATGTTGCTGGCAAGTTTGTCATTCTGAAAAACATAACTGTTGGCTCAAAGAAACCAATATGCATTGTAAATGTTAAGACTCTAAACCTCACAGTTGAATATGCATTTCAACTTGAAGCTTATATCTAACACTTGATATCTTCACACTCTTCTTTAGAAGATCCAGTTAAGGTTTTCAGTGAAGTTATATCGTAAGAGAGATGTCAACAAGACTTTGAGTAGTACCCTTGAGGTTGTCCTAAGACAAGTAAAGATACCAATTTCTCAGAGTAGACTTTTACAGAGGGAATACAAAAAGAGAGAACTTGCTGTTCTCTTGTCATATTCCGGAAATATGATAATTATGTAATTTCTTTCTCCTAATAATTCTCCTAGAATTAATAATAGTAGGATAGCGTAGTAGACTACTCTCCTCCTATTCCGCACTTACTATAAGTA
>Ga0157362_1001020_pt1 | contig 11099 bp, 5 predicted proteins | sample AttlaeALBM3_FD_111480 | JGI IMG/M metagenome (GOLD analysis project Ga0157362, IMG submission 111480) | Fungus gardens microbial communities from leaf cutter ant in Ribeirão Preto, State of São Paulo, Brazil - Atta laevigata ALBM3 | ecosystem: Host-associated > Fungi > Mycelium > Unclassified ... | reverse complement strand
TGTGTGTGTGTGTGTATATGGATATAATATATATCTTTCTTCTCTTCAATGACTAATATATACTAAACTTGTAACCTTCATTCATTATTGTCTGCTCACATTTACTATGACTATCTAAAATGATGGCACGCCAACATGTTTACTCATCCGCGGCCAATCAAGCCCTCAGTTACGCGCGAGTGCATGTATAAGTGAGATAAATAACGAATAATAGTATCAACTACAACGGGAACGTCGCGCAGGACTGTCGAATATCAATTTTCCGCGGACGCGTCCGTGAACACATTTATATATAACAAAATCTCATAATATTAAATGTGTATGTGTATATATATATATATATATAGATATGTATATAGATGTCTTTATAAATATATAGGATAATATAACGATTACGCATGAAAAAACATAATTGCAAATGACTCGTGCTAGCCTCATTTCTGGTTTTCTTTTGGTATCTATACGATTGACGAACAGTCGTGCTTATAATTAAAATGTATGTGTTAAATTGATTCTCCGTCGTTCGCCAATGTGTGTATGCGTGTTTTTAACAAATATGGCAAGAAAATTTCTAATTCTACCTCAGTCGCCGAAGAAGCGCGGCAGTTTGTTTCCGTTTGAGAGAAACACGCCTGGCTTTCATTAATTAAATTCGACAATACATATTCTACTCCGATGCGATTTATCTTACGCTACAATCAAATAAAAGGATTTGCTTAGCTCCTCTAAATCACACGGTCTACTCACTGGTTTAATATGGCAAGTATTATGACACATGGCACCATAGAAATTAACATTCGTTAATTATTTTAGATCAGATATCACACAGAAACTTCCTCGATATCACCTTGATTTATCTTCGATTGATGTGATTAGAAATGACTACACATATATACTATATATATATATATAGAATTCTCTTGAAAATCGTCATTAATTTTCATAATTAAAGGTAATGAATAGAGATCATGTCATGACCGCGTTGCAAATGCCCGACATTCTATTTCGTTCCTTAAAATATTTTTATAATTATAAATTATAAATTATAAACGTAAAAAAAGAACAAAAAACATAAAAATTATAGATAAAAAGTCTCGTGTAAAGTTAGATGAAAAAAATATTAAGAAAGAGTAAGTCGGACAAAATAATTAAATTTTGATGTAGTTGAGACTGAATGTAGAAAATGTGAGATGACTTTATACTATTGATTTTATCTCACTGTTTTCTAATCTTTACGCAAAAAATAATAAAATTATTATTAATGGATAAACGTTTACGTAGCTGTGAGCGTCTCCAGAATATCTTCGGGCGATTTTTTCATCTTACGGAAATTCTCCCAATGCTCCTTCGGTACTGTCCATTCTAAAAAAATTTCTAAGTTTCGAGTGAGAGCCTCAAGCTCGGACAAACCGCTCCTCGTGACCGGTTCTTTGCCAGCAGACACCAGGGAATCCTGAAGAACGTCGTCGATAAGACGTTTACCGAAGCCGAGCTCATCCAACCGTTCCTGCTTACTGATCCTCTTCAACAGCACTGCCAATAGCAACCGCATCTTCTCCACCGTCATCAGTTTATATTTCGCAGTGACAGAATTCTTCTCGACGATCTCGGAGCAGCCAGCCGGTTTACCGGCCGGAACGCTACCATCATCGTCCTCCACCTCCATCTCTGGATGACAAGTCTTCTCGTGACTTTCCAGGTCGCTTTTAATCCTGAAAAAGCTCTTGCAACGCTTGCAACCATATGGATCGCTTCTGCCATGTATGCACTTCATATGCTTCTTCCAATGTGGCAGTTGAGTGAAGCCGGCATTGCATTCGGGACACTTAAACGGCCGTTCCCCGGTATGACGTCGAGTGTGCAGCTTCAGAGCGGTCGAATGAGCGAAAGCTTGCCAACAGACTAGACAGCGAAATGGCCGCTGGCCAGAATGGGTTCTTTGGTGCACAGTCAACTGGGACTTTTGAGCAAATCGTTGGCCGCACGTAGCACAGCCGTGCGGACGGTCGCGCGCATGTGTCCTCATGTGTTGTGGTAGGTGGCCCTTAAAGGTCTTGTTGCAGATAGCGCAGAGGAATGACTTGACGTCACGGTGCAGGCATTCCAGATGTTTCTTCAGGGCGTCGCGTCGCACGAAAGCGCGTCCGCATAGGTCACATTTGTGATCCTTCTGGCCGTTGTGACGTTTCAAGTGTAGTGACAGATTGGCCGCGCATGTGAAGGTGTTGGAGCACAGCTTGCAGTGGAACGGCCTGACCTGGCTGTGCGTGCGACGGTGCTGTACCAGCTGGCCACCCCGCGCGAAACTTTTATCGCACTCCGGGCATTTGTACGGTTTGAAGCCAGTATGTGTGCGCACATGCAGTTTCAATCGTTCCTTCAGTGGAAATTCCTTGCCGCACTCGTCGCACTTGAACACCGGTCCAGCACCGTGTACTACTTTGTAGTGATTTCGCAAACCACCGCTACCCTTGAAACGCGCGTCGCATACGACACAGCAGTATTTCTTCTGAGAATTCTGTTGATCCTTCAATTGTCTGGTCTTCTCATGATCAGTTCGCTTCCTCTTCATCTTTTTCGTTTCCGCAGCAGCAGAGGAGGTGCCAATGTGCTCTACAATTTTGATCTTTGATTCGTCGGAACCCACAACATTATTATTTTCGCGCTCGAGCAAATAATTCGCTTGAATAATGGCGTCGATCTTTAATCTCAGCTCCTTTTCGGGAATGTCTTTCTCAGTAATGCCATCTGCTTTGAATTTTTCTTTCTCTACGTTATCTATGTTAGAGATTTTTTCAACGAATGTTCCTTTTCCATCAAATAGTTCTCCATCTGTGGTGGGATAATCCTCACAAAAATCCTTATGATTGATCGCACCTAGTTCCTCTGGCTCCAAACTCGAACACGGATCCAATGGTTCCCGTCTATACACGTAAATCTCGTCTTTAAAGCAGTCTTTCTTTTCCAGGTCCAAGTACAATTGTTCGTCCTCCTCTTCTTCATCACAGTGATGTTCGAATTCTTCGTCGCATTCAGTAGTATTCTTCCCAATCGATTTCTCATTCATTCCATAATTACTTTCCTTATCGTCATCCTTCTTCTTGCTTGAGCTCGTCAGTTTCCTTTTCGACGTTTTCACGTGAACGATCTTGCTATTGTTACGCACTTTCTTCTCCGCCACCCCGCTATTTTTCTCTTCATAAAAATCTACGTTTTTAATATTGTTCTTGATTTCTTTCGTTTTTTTACGACAAACCTCCATTCGTCGATGCTTGCTGCTCCGACGTTCCAATTGTTCGTTCTTGCAAAAGTTGAATTCCCGCAGGTTAAAGCTATCGCCATCGCTGCTGTCGCCCGAGAGACTCCTGAGTGCCCTCAGAGCGTCGGTCGCGTCGGTATCCTTGAAAACATTTTCTCTGATACGCGATTGCTTCACCGGCAGCAATTCAGTCAGCTGCACTTCTTCCTGTGGCTGCTCGGGCCCGGTTACATTATTCAAAATCGTTTGCTGCTGCATGCTAATCATCGCGCCGTGCGTTCAGGCAACCCGAACTCCGATAACGCCTCGAGAGACTTCGACGCTCGACTTCGATTATCTCTGCATATTGTATGTACGTGTTGATCGCCCGCTTTAAAATAACTCACATTGATCATTGCGACTTTCTTCGATCAAACTTGTAAGCATATGCTGCTATCTCGAAGATACATGTCAATAGATACATTCGACAACGTGCAATACAAGAGATTCGATGCAATATAAGAGATTCTACTAATGGCGAATTATTCAATCTATGAATTTATTATTCATATAATTCACGTATCTCCATATCAAACCGAATGAAGTCGCCAGGCATCGATGTCGCTTCACATTCCAAACATGATGATCAAATACGGTGTGCGAGACACGACCGTGACCCCGATCATTATCAATGACAAAGTAAAAAGTTTGAAAAAATCCACTAGTTTTAGATATCTATTCTAGAGTAGCCGCACTGTTTTAATGACCAGCACGGGGCATTGCCAGATCCGAACTGGTAGCGGCGCGGTCTTTCTCGAGGAAAACTCCAGATTCGTCTTTTATCAGCATGACGAGGTCGGAGAGAGCAAGAGAACAAGAGAGGCGGAGAGGAGAGAAGAGGTACGCACACGCATAGGCGTTTATAAAACGCGGTCCGCTTATCGTGCTCTTATCGTCCCGATATACTTCGCCTGCACCCCCCTCCGCCTCGGACCGCCTGCGGGTTTTCCCCGTCCCCCGGCGACGATGACGAACTCACAACGCGGTGCCGAGCGGAGTCGAGCTCTCCGCGAGGTCGCGCCCGGGCAGCTCGCTTCCGGAAGTGCGGTCCAGTGCGGGCGTTGGAATCACCGTGTTGTACACCCGGCCTCTGCCGGCTCTGTCAGGAGAAACCGGAAATCTTCCTCGAATGATGGTAGTAGCAGCCCGATTCTCGTCGACGCGACGATCGACTGACGACGGGGAACAGGAGGGCTTTTCCTCTTTCGACGCGGAGGGCGCCGTTGCTCTCTGGGAACGACCGTACAATTGCGCTCGCGCCTTTTTCCACGCAAGCGCAATCCTCGGTCGATATCAACCCCTCCCGACGATAACCGGTGCTCCTCTTCCTCTCTTCCACCCTTGCTAGCTGAACCCTCTCGATTCTATCGCCCTTCCGCGTTCTTCCAGGCGGGTTCTAGTCTTGCTTCCGCGTGACTATCACCTTCTTTTCTTTCTTCCTTCCTTCCTTCCTTTCTTCCTTCCTTCTTTCCTTCCTTCCTTCCTTCCTTCCTTCCTTTTTGTCGTCTGCGACCTCTCACCTTTTTCACCCTGCTGTTTGCCTGAACAGAACACTTACCGTCGCTTTACTTTAATGCTAATTCATTTTGGGGGCTCCGAATAGAATCGAAAATTTGGAACGTATCTCGCGACTTATCCCGTTTTTTTTTTCTTTGGTTTTCATTAATTTGAATATGTAAGTGGCGTTTGAATCTCCATAGAATTCTTCTTTAGATGATTTATTATTTTCTCTCTGTATAACTTGATAGCAGTATTAGCTTCAATCGATTAATTTTTCCAATAATGGAATATCAATTATAATTATATCATATTTATCGGCATATTTATTTAATAAACGTCAGAAAAAAAATCATTACATCGAAATGTAAGTTCTCTTTGAGAACTTCATTTCTTTGACTATGCATTTTCTATTTCTTAATGGAGCAGCGATTAAACAATTTATAGAAAATAGAAACGTTTCCTTTCCATCATACCATCGATTTGTGCAAAAACTATGATAAATCGCGAAAGGCTTTTTCAACGAAAGGGAATCTCCTCGCTCTCTGTGGTCGCTGAGTTGGAAACGCTGACTCGTCCGGCCAACACTGCATCGATGTTACCAGAGAACTCGACTACCTCGTCACAATTTTAGTGTCGTCGTGTCGCCGATCGATATCCTCGAATTCATTTTCTTCTGCCGATTATTTTTCAAAAAGCCAGCTACGCCATTTGTTTCGCGCTTTCATTTAATTTGTCGCACTTCAATGTAATCTCTAATACTCAAATGGCACTTGGATAACACTTCGATCAAGTCTCTCGATTCTTATCTATCTTATCTAATTACTCGATGTTGATAAAAGCTTCATAATCGATTTTCTGAAATTCAATTTCAAGCGACCGTTCGCTTTTGCATTTCATTACTCCGAGTATATCGATTTTCTTTGGAATGTGGAGGAACTTGGTATACGGAATTGAATTTTTTTTTTTTTTTTTAGTATACGAGTTTAGTATACGATATCATCACGACGAGGAAGATGACCGTCGAGAGATCCCTCTGAATCAGCCTAGCTATCTTGTTTCTATATTTACACACTTTGGTTTGGTTTCTCGCATATGTCGATTCTTATCTCGATCAGAGCGTCACAGTGTCCTTTTTCGCCGATTCATTTCTCTTTTTTCTTTCATTTTTTTCCTCTATTCTTCTGACTAGACGTTGATGAGTGAACGAGAATACGTTAAATGCGCGTTAATCGCTATTTAGGTATCGATGTAAATGAAGGACGAGCGGATTACGTATGAGTTAGTGTTTTAATCACTGCGCACCTCGACGGAATCTTGAATTAGCGGAAAACCGGAGGAACCCACCACCAGATCTGAAAGAAATTAGAGATACCGGAGACAATTCTTCGCTAATTCCAATCAGCATATTATTCGATATTAAATTGCGGAAGCAATATCAGCCATCGATAATACCAGCTTCGTTTAATAATAAATATTTACGAATGTTAGATAATAAAAGGGAGATGTTATAACAAAATAAGCATTATGAATTACGATATGAATGCATATGATGTGTGATTAGTTATTTATCGTTATTATGAAAATTTCTATTGTAATTAATATTGATAAATATAATAAAAGATATAAGATTTCTCTTTTTAATGAACAAGAGTTTTACCTAATATCAAAATTATTGATTTAATTATTTCCAAAAATTATTTTTGAATAATTAAATAATGATCACGAATACTAGTTTTAATTTGACTCTAAGTATATATAGTATTATGCTGAATATAGTATTATGCTGAAATACAATGTTATTGTTTCATTTTAGCTTAATCCACGATTCTTTCGCGTTCGACAGAATTCTTCAGACCTTAAGTGTCTGGAGAGTAAATTTTTTTTCAAAGTTTTCACCGTGGGGAAGCGGAGCGTGCGAATGTGTTAAAGGTCTATTAAAATTTCACACGATCGACGGAGGGACACCTTATGCACGAAGCGGAGACATTGATCGCGGAGGCGCATTTACATCGCGCGATTGAAAGCTCGCGCGTTTACGTGACCCGATCTGCTAACCGCACCGATCAATTTTTGTCACCATCGCTGACGGCGAGGCGTGCGACAACGGCGAAAAGTGGAGCAACCTGAGGAGCAGAAATACGGCTAACGAGAAATATAAAGCGCTGGCAATGCTTCGTTAACAAAATTGCGTCGCGCTGGAATTGCAACTCGAGAAGACGTCAAGTTTTCTCGCGAAAGTTTGAATTATAAAGAATTCCGTTCAATAGAAAATTTGCAATATCGGGGAATTTAACACTAGAATCGACGAATTAACATATATTATTTACGTTACTTATTCTATACATACGCTATGATATCTCTTAAAAAAATTATTTTGATTGCTGCTTTGATAATTCTAGTATTTAATTAATGATAAACCATTAATATAATTATACATTGTTAGAAAAAAATTTGTGTGTCGAACTAACATAAGATAAAAATATGTTAAAGAAGGTAACATAAATATTATTTAAAAAGAAACATAAAAAAAATAATACTGACAGTTTGTAAATAAACTGTGAAAGCATATTTTGTTTTAGTAAAATTAACATTTATGATATTTTTTTAATTAACACATATTTTATTCATTCATCTTAGAATTTATGTTTCAAAATTATTTTCGTGATATTTGTTCACTTATTCATAAATTTTGACACTAAAAAATGCCGAATATTAATAAATAAATTATTTAAATAACAATTTCACAATCACATTATATTAAATTAACACTCAAATATATTAAAAAAATATATAAAAAAAATTCAACACAAAATTTAACAAGGACTTGAGTAGACTATTTTCAATGCAAACATGAAATGTTTTTTATCATGTACATTAATAACATATTAAAACTTATTTAATCAATAGAATGACCATTTAATCTACAAACAGATATATTGAAGAAAAAATACTAAATTTTAATAAATATTTGTTTCAATATTCTAAATAAATACTTACTAAATGTAAATATAATTATTTGATACAAGGACTATTAATTTGATTTAATTATCTTTTTTTTTTCATTGAGTAAATATTTATTTGCTGTAAGTAAATAAATGTTTACTTACAGTACTATTCCACAAGAATTATATATATCAAGATTTAGTAATTTTTTTTCAATATAATGAAGAGAGTGAGTAGTAAGATATTCTCACAATAATTTGACAGCAATTAAGGAACGTTGTTCTATTGTTCGCCTTAGCATTACGCAAACTGTAACACGAAGTAATCATGGAATAAAATAAAACAGATTCTACGGAAGTGTTCCACGAATCACAGAATTATCATTATCAGAAAGTTTGGCTTTTCAAAATTCATTATTCCGATTATAAAGATCGATTACGTTCGATCTTGGATGTTTTCCGCTCTGCTCCTCAACCTAGCTCACGATTCGGTAACGCGAATGACCTCCTCCGATCTTTCTCCTCATCCGTTAGTTTAGATTAGGCTTTTCAAGCGTGTGTGACGCACATGAACGCACGGATGTCACGCACATCATGTCACGTTGCGTGCGGCACTCACACGCGCGCGTAGCTCCCGTTTCTCGCTGTGACATGGATCCGTGCTGATCTGTGCGCATTGAACTTACCAAAAGCCACGACGGGGATCGCGCGAGATTTCGTCGATCGCGCCGCCCGCCGATAGTTAGTTACCCGCCGACAGGTGCGAGGCGCGCACACGTGATACTCACAATCAATCCGAAACAATTCTGCGAACGTGGCTTGCTTACTCACCGGACTCGACCCGAGCGGGTGGCTCGCCCCGATACTCCACGGCTGTCTCTGTCGGGGGGGAAAAGATTGCCTTGCGATGCGCGTCTCCGGCCCGACCCTACCCTCTGGTCGCCATCTTCGATGCGCCTCAAGCTCCGCCGAGAGCCGAGAGCTGAGCTGTCACGCTGTGAGCCGAGCCGAGCAAGCCGAGATGTACCGGCGAGCCCGGCGGAGTTTAACGTTCAAGGGGGGATGAAGTTACAGCGGTTGATAGTACGGCCACGTGACGTCCGATGGCGCGACGAGCCATTTTTCGCGACGAAAAACAAAGCAGCTAAAAACCCCTACAATCCTCTCTGACAATGAGAGCATTTTCTCACATTTTCTACTAGGAAAATTAGCGCAACATTTGGTGGTAATTGAATGCAAATTACATATTTTTAGTGTTAAAGTAAATGATTTAAATGCAAATTGATTTGTATTCAACTATACTCACAATCAGTGTGCAGTGTTGTTCTATTTTTTCTGATGGAAAATGTTATGATCTCTCCCCTCCTCTCTCTTTCATTATTATTTCTTCTTGATAACCCAGAAGTTTTATCGTTACTGGATTCTAATGCTTGTTCAAAATACGCAGATTAACTTTAATTTTAATTTAATTATTAATTTAATTTATATCTTTTTCTAATTCTATGAATTAGAAAAGGATAAAGAATAAATATAAATCATATCCGTTTCCACCAATTTTTGTTTAAAAAAAACTGTTTTCTAAGACAATCTGCGAATAATTCTCATCCTCCACTAAACTCCATTTCAGATAACATTCATGTTATATAAGATATTTAAAAGTCGTCTTTTAGTTATTTTATATAGCATATTCCAAGGAGAACAAACAAGTTAAAATAATGATTAAATCATATTGACCGAGTCATGACGAAAAAATATCATAAATAATCAGTCAAATATTATGTCGGATTGACATTGTTTTGACTTTCTTATTCTCCTTGGGATTTATTATATCCAACTTTATCTCGATTAATTTTTTATACGTCGTGAGAAATAAGCATAAGAAATTGATCACTCACAGTAATGTAAGAAGAATAACTGATTGATCAATTTTTTACTTTTACTTCTTATTCCATGTATTGTAGACGGCGCATTACATTAGAAGATTAGGTTGAATTATAACTTAACAAAAGGGAAATATATATGCTGAATTTCTTCAGACGTAGGTATAATATTCAGTAATAGTATAATATTTTTGCGAATACTAAGCAAGAAAGAGTATCTTTCTTGCAACATTATCTTTCTTGCTTTCTTATCAATATGATTATTGTTCAAATTATTCCTTGTGTCTCGCCCGACAAAGCAATTTACGATAGATAATTAATGTTTAGGCAACAAGTAATCGTTAGCGTTCGAAGAACCGTCAGACATGGACGTGTTTATTAGCGATGAGAACAAATAGAAAAGTTTTTCTTACAGAGAGTAAAAATAGGATATTCCCAAGCAGAATACAAGTCATGATATCAAAATGACTCCAAAATTAAAAAGTAATACATTTTTCAATCATTCTATTTATTGTTTATTTTAATGTTATTTTGACATTATCACGGGACCTATTCATACTTGCTTCAGCGCTTAATGTAAATGATCGATAAAAGAGGCAAATATATAATAAAAGCATCATAATAAAATATTTTGAAATGCATTCATTATAGCCGTTCAATATCTGTTCGTAAAAACATTTTTTAACTGAGTATAAGAGAATTAATGCGATGATTTCTTTATTTGAAAAAAATTGGCATCGTCGTTGATGAATACAACAGATTCTCATCAGTCACAATTTTCGACCTTATTTTTTATACGTATACTATAGAATACAAACGACTGTGAAGCTATCGAAGCTCCGATTAATTCAACTAGCTATTAATTCAGGGTAATTTCTAAACTTTAATTAAAATAGCAATTATCTTATAAAGTAGTATTAATGATATTTCGTTTAATACGAATAGAATTTTTCATTATTTAACTTTAATCCACGAAAAATAAAGCTGAATTAAGAGCGACAAATTACACAATTAGAAATGTTGCTGCAAGTAATTTTGCTAGTTTAATCAATCGTTGATAAAATTGATCGGAATTTTATTGAACTAACTTTCAATCAATTGTCTGTAGCTAAATGTTAAAAGAATAATACGTTCTTCTTAATCTAATCTTCTAATCTTTCTTTTCGTCTGTCAAACACAACAATAAAACATTAAGACAATTCAATCTATCCACATAAAAATATTGCAAATGTCTATTATTTTCGACAAATGAATCACTGGCTTATATTAATTAAAATTTGACCAGAATTATCCTAATATTTCTTAATGATTCAGAAGTGCAAAAATCTGGCTATTTTTACAATCGCAATAACTACGTTTTACACGAAAAAAGTTCAAGAGTTCGTGAAAAAAGTAAGTGTATCCAAAGAACACACTGAGTTAAGAAAATGTCAAATAACTTTATTTTAATGCCATGAAAATCAAAATGATGATTTTTAG